>Ga0181533_1000059_pt1 | contig 125809 bp, 116 predicted proteins | sample PEATcosm2014_Bin_45_FD_119772 | JGI IMG/M metagenome (GOLD analysis project Ga0181533, IMG submission 119772) | Peatland microbial communities from MTU Mesocosm Facility, Houghton, MI, USA - PEATcosm2014_Bin11_60_metaG | ecosystem: Environmental > Terrestrial > Soil > Wetlands > Peat | place... | reverse complement strand
TCGAACTACAACGCGGCTCTCGGTGGCCCTGCCGCCGGCCTCATCGACTGGTACCAGGTCAGCGCCTCCCTGCCGGGCTTTGTGGGCGACCCCACCTACAAGGGCGAGCAGCTGCTGATGTGGGCGTCGAGCACCCAGACATGGGCGCTGATCGAGCCGATCGGCATGTTCCACGCCGGCTTCGACCTGCTCCCAGGTCTCCCGGTTCTCGGTGCTGCAGATGCCGCCAAGCTCGCGACGAGGCGCCCGGCCGAGCTGCTCCTCTTAAGCCTCACGGGAGCCAGGTTCGACAGCGCCCTCGTGGCCCTCGGGCGCTACCAGCCCCTTCTCGCCCGGACGACGCTGCTGCACAAGGGCACCGCCGTTCTCCATGCGTGGCTGATCGTCCTCAGATCCTTCTCACCGCGGCCCAACAGTTGACACAGTTGATGACGGGCAGGGACCGTCGAAGCGAAGGAGAGGCAAATGGCGAAGGGCCCCGGTCAGCCCTGACCGGGCCGCCGTGGCGCCCGTCGTGGCACCGCGCCCCCTGTGGGTCGCTGGGCGCCGGATCCTGCGCGTGCCCGTTCAAGTGTCCAGAAGGGGCGATGCCAGCGAGTGGCCGGCCAGACGAACACGAAGCCGCATACTGGCTGCTGTGAAGTGTGACGCAGGAACAGCATCGGGTCGTCGCTCACCCGACGACCCGTCCGAACGATCCCGGCTCGACGAGCTCGTCGACGAGCTGGGACGGGAAAGCTTCCCCGCCAGTGACGCCCCGAGTACTTGGGCAGGGGAAGATCCCGCTCGAACCATCCAGTCTCCCAGCCGAGTCGTGTGCGGCGACGGTGAAGACCCTTCGTGACCGCCGGCCAAACTCAGGAGACTTTCGGCCCTAGCGTTCGTTGCAGCTGCAAACCATCATGAAGCTATGGGCGGCCTGAAGCGCGTAGAGTTGTCGCGCAACGAATGCCTGCGCCTGCTGGCAACTTCGCCTATCGGACGAGTCGGCCTCAGCATTGAAGCGCTACCAGCAGTGTTGCCAGTTAACTTTGCAGTCTTGGATGGCGATGTGGTGTTTCGCACGGCTGAGGGCACAAAGCTCCACGCAGCCACCGTCGGCAGAGTCCTTGCCTTCGAAGCTGACGGCTATGCGACTGACGGCCTGAGCGGGTGGAGCGTTCTTGTTCAGGGCGTGTCGAGACTCGTCACCGAACCGACCGAGCTGCATCGGGCACTGCAGCTGACCGTGGAGCCTTGGGCGGTCGACGCCGCCGACCAGATCGTCCGAATCACGTCCACGATGATAAGCGGGCGCTTATTTCAGCGGATGCCTCAATAGGAGCCGGCGCCACATAACGTGCCAAAGTCCGCCGGCCGTTCCCGGTCGGCCCGAGCCAGCTCCGCTCCCCGCCCGCGCACCGCTCTGCAACAATGGCGGGACGTACAGCCGCTCTATCATCGAGTGGCTCCTGCGGATCGTGGGGAACTAGCTACAGGCCCGATGAGTTCGGGCCAGTCGGGGCCGTGTACCCGACCGTTGCGGCCACGGCTCGTCAGATCTCCGAGCGCTGAGCGCACAGGCCCCCGGCGACCTCTCGCGCCGCGTCGGCCGCGGCCTCGATCGTACGGTCGATGTCGTCGCCGGAATGTGCCAGCGACATGAAGGCGATCTCATACGGGCTCGGGGCGAGCGCGACGCCTCGAGAGAGCATCGCCCGGAAGAACGAGGCATAGAGCCCGGACGCAGCGGCTCGTGTCGCGCCTTGGTAGTCGCGAACTGGCTCGTCGGAGAAGAAGACCGAAAAGAGCGTACGAAACACGGGAACTTCGACAAGAAGCCCGTTCGTGCCTATCGCCTCCGCGAGCCCGTCGGCGAGTCGCCGGACACTCGAACCGAGCTCAGCGTAGGCCTCGTCGTTCAGATGCTCGAGCACGGCGAGCCCAGCAGCGGTCGCGAGCGGGTTACCCGACAAGGTGCCTGCCTGATAGACGGGCCCGAGCGGGGCCAACTGTGACATGAGGTCGCGCCGGCCGCCGAGGGCTGCCAGGGGCAGGCCTCCTCCGATCACCTTTCCGAAACACCACAGGTCCGGCTGCACGCCAATAACCCCGGCGGCACCGGCACGGCCGACTCTAAACCCGGTGATGATCTCGTCGAAGATAAGCAGAGCCCCGCTGTGGTCACATGCGGAGCGGAGCCCCTCGAGATACCCGTCGACTGGAGACACCAACCCCATGTTCGCCGCCACCGGCTCGACTATGACGCAGGCCACCGACTCGTCGATCTCGGGGACTTTGTTGTATGGCGCGACAATCGTGGCCGACACGGCGCTTGCCGGCACCCCCGCCGAACCCGGGAGGCCGAGGGTTGCGACGCCGCTACCCCCGCCTGCGAGGAGCGCGTCGCTGTGGCCGTGGTAGCAGCCGGCAAACTTCACCACCCGGTCCCGGCCGGTCGCACCGCGGGCGAGCCGGATGGCCGTCATGGCTGCCTCGGTTCCCGACGACACCAGGCGGACCTGTTCGCAACCGGGCACCGCCTCAGTGATCACCTCGGCGAGACGGACTTCCCCTTCAGTCGGAGCACCGTAGGTCGTGCCCCGCGCCGCGGCCTCGGCAATCGCCTCGAGCACGGCTGGGTGGGCATGACCCAAGATAGAGGCTCCCCAGGACTGCACGTAATCAAGCAGCCGGCGTCCGTCGACGTCCTCTACGAAGGCTCCCTCGGCCCGGGCGACGAAGTACGGCGACCCTCCGACCGAATCGAATGCGCGGACCGGCGAGTTGACGCCGCCGGGGATGACCCGGCAGGCCTGGGCAAACAGCTCCAAGCTCCGCCGGCCCGCGGTGGGCCGGCCTGCAGGGCCCGCTTCAGCCACCGAGTGCCTCGGCCACCTCGGCTGCAAGGTAGGTGAGGATCACGGCACCGGCGCGTTTGATCGCTCCCGGGTGCTCGAGTGCCACTGTTTCGCGGTCAAGCGAGCCGTGCTCGGCAGCGGCTCGACAACACGACGGCCCCGCTGTCGGGCAACGCGGGCGGCTTCGCCTCGAGCACGAGAGGTCCACCGTGTGCTGCCTGAGGAACAGCAGCTCGACGAGGTCGTCGACGCCCAAGAATGACTCGGCCAAGCGGCGCTTCGCGGCGGGCCGACGCGACCGTCGCATTCTCCGAGCAAGAAAGCCCACTTAGCGAAGCATAGCTAGCGATCCGGGGCGGCAGCACCGTGGCCCTACAGGTCGAACAGGCTACGTAAAGCCGCGGCGAGTCGTTCGCCGCGTTGCGAGCCGGCTGCCTCCTTGACTCGCACCGTCGGCTCGTGCAGAAGCTTTGCGACGATGCGCTTCGTGACCGCTTCGAGGATCTCGGCGGCCTCAGGGCCGAGCGCGTCGAGCCGCGCCCTTTGGCGGTCGAGTTCCGAGCGACGGATCGATTCGGCCCGTGTCCGTAACGCGGCTACGACCGGAGCTGCCGACCTGGCCGCGGCCGAGCCGCGGTAGCGCTCGAGCTCCTCGTCGAGAATCGCGCGGACGGCCGGGATTTCCGCCTGACGCGTGGCCATCTGCGACTCAGCAAATCGCCGCACGTCCTCCACGTCCAGCAAGCTGATTCCATCGATTTCGGCCGCGGCGGGATCAACGTCACGTGGAACCGCGACGTCGACAATCAACAAAGGCCGGTCGGGGCGCGACCGCATCGTCGAGTCGAGGCGGTCCAGGTCCAGCACCACTTCTGGCGCTGCTGTCGAGGTCAGTACGACATCGGCCCGCACGAGCTCGTCGTCCAACTTCGAAAGGCTCACGACCTCTGCCCCTGATTTGACCGCGATCGCGCCGGCGCGCTTCGCCGAGCGATTCGCGACCACGACGCGGGCCGGGGTCATTGACTTCGCGAGCGCCTTGGAGAACCCAGCTCCCATCTCTCCCGCCCCGATGATGAGCACCGACAGGCCGTCGAGATCACCTTGGAGGTGCACGGCCGCGAGCGCGACAGCCGCGTGTGCAAGTGAGGCCGTACCGCGTGCGATCCCGGTCTCGGTGCGCACGCGTTTTCCGGACTCCACGGCATGAAGAAACAGCTTCCCGAGAACCTGCCCGGCCGCGTGCTCTTGGCGGGCAAGCTCGGCCGCACGGTGCACTTGGCGGAGGATCTCGCCCTCACCGAGCACCGGGGAGTCGATCCCGGCTGCCACCTCGAACAGGTGCGCGACCGCGGCGTCTTCAATCCAGCAAGAGAGATGATCCGACAGTGCCGGCAAGTGTTTTTCGGTGGACCTCGAGCACGTGCGGAAAAAGCCCTCGATGTCGGCGAGGCCGTCGTGGAAGCGCTCGACGACGGCGTAGACCTCGGTGCGAAGGCATGTTGACACCACGACCGCTTCGGAGACGTGCTCACTGTCACGCAGCACCTGGAGCGCCTTTGCCAGGTCGGGCTCAGCTATGGCGCCCTGCTCGAATACCTCTAGCGGCACGTCCCGCTCGTTGATCCCCACGGCAACGACCGCCATGACGCGAGCACCTCGTTTCTCTCGGGGCACAGCCTACGGCCCTCACGCCTCCGATTGGGCCTCGTCCTTCGAACCGGCACTGGCTTCCCGGTGCACGACGCAGAAGGCGAGCGCCTGAATGCCCTAAGTCGCTCTCTCACGCAGCGCCCGCAGCCGCAAGGTCCAATGCCTGGCGCGCCCACAACGATGGGCCGACTCTCGACGAGGGTAATGGGACTGTGCCGGCCACTGAGCTGACTCTTCTGGGACGTGCACGACGGCGCCAACGCGATCGTCATCGAGCTCGAGCACGAGCAGTACTGGAGACTGATCGTCGAGGTGCCGGACCCGAAGGCGACAGTGCAGCTCATCGAAGACGACCTGAGGCACGAGAAGGCCCTGCGCAGCTGGCCAAAGCGGGTTCAGACGCGCCCGTCGGTCACCGGGTCCGCTTGGCCGGCGAAGTAGCGGTCGAGCACTCGGGCGAACAACGTCTCACCGGGCGCGGCCCGAAGGAACAAGGTCATCGAAGACCGCAGCTTCATGGCGTCTGTGACCCCGAAGATCTGCTCCGCGGTCCTGCCATCGATCTGCAGGAGCGTGCCCGTGCATTCGCGAAGGCGCGGGCCGAGCGCGGGGTGGCGCAAATAGGCTTTGGCCTCCTCCAAGGAGGAGATGGCGAAGACTCTCGACATGGGGCTCAGCCCGAGCCCGGTGATCTGGGGAAACACGAACCACATCCAGTGGCCCGTCTTGCGGCCCCTTCGAAGCTCGTCGAGGGCGTGGTCGTAAGTCCCGCCCTGGTCCTGGGCGGTGACGAAGCGCTCGAGGTCGTAAGGGTCCTCCTCCGTCACCGTTCGGTCCTCCTCCGTCCCCGCTCATCGCTCACCTGTCGCCGCTCAGGGCTCAGAAGTCAGCCATCGGCCAGGATAGAGCCGACGCGGTCCCCGAGGGCCGCATCGTGGCGGGTCAGCACCCTCGCGTAGATGACCGAGAGCACGAGGATCGCCAGGGCGACGTAGGGGTACCAGTTGAAGGGCGACGCCTGGCCCGGCTTGGACAGGTAGTACAGGGGCACCACGATCGACGCCGCGCCGAGCAGCGGCAGGAGCATGTGCCTGGCGGCATTCCAGACGGCGAGGAGCGTGAGGACCACCGTCAAGATTCCCCAGGGGATGTTCCAGCCGAAGTAGTACTTCAAGACAATGGAGGCGAAACCGCCGGAGATGGCCACGACCGAGGAGATGGCGGCGATGTACCCGGCACCCATGACGAGCGCGGTGGTGACGGCGCTCGTCGGCCCGAAGCTCTTGCCGACGAAGGTGACGAACCCGCCTGTGGAGGGGATCGATCTCGAGAACTCCGAGAGGGTGTTGGCGAGGAACAAGATCGCGATACCGGCGAGAAGGATCGTGAGCGGTGCAGCCACCCCGGCGGTAAAGGCGAGACAGCCGAAGCCGAAGCAAAAGCTCATCGCCGGGGCGACGTTCGCCATCGTCGCCGCGGAGATGTCCGGCAGGCTGAGAGTCCCTTGGCGAAGCCTGTGCTCTTCGGCGACGATGCCTACCCGTGGGCTCTTCGACTCCGAGAAGGGAAGCGCAGCTGGTTCGCTTATCCCGGTGAGAATACGGCCCAGCCGCCGACGCCTGGCCTCCGCGGACTTACGACCTGGCCCGCTTGCCCTGGAGCACATCGAAGCCGTTCGGAACCAGTTGGCGGCGGCCTGGGAACGGCGCCGTGACGGCGTCTCTTCCTCAGGTGCCCCGGAACACAGGCTGGCGTTTCTCGGCGAAGGCGTTGAGCCCCTCGAGGTAGTCGCTGCTGTCGTAAGCCTGGCGCCGCAGGCCCTGGATGCGCTCGTAGACCTGCGCCGCGACGGGCTGATAGTCGTTCAGGACGCGGAGCTGCTCTTTGATGACGGTGATCGCGAGCGGCGACTTGGAGGCCATCGTGGCCGCCAGATCAAAGGTGAAGCTCTCCAGCTCGGCGGCCTCCACCAGGTGATTGACCACGAGCCATTCCTTGGCCTTTTGCGCGTCGACGGGCGCGGCGGTGAAGAACATCTCCTTGATGAGATTGATGGGCAGGCGCCCGAGGAAGTGGAGCAGGCCGGTGGTGTTGTACGGCAGTCCCAGGTTCGCGGGGGTGATGGCGAAGCTCGCCGTCTCGTCGGCGATGATCATGTCGCAGCTCAAGACCAGGTCGAAGGCTCCGCCCCACACAGATCCGTGCACCATGGCGACGATCGGCGCCGGGAAGGTGCGAATAGCGCGGAGCAGCTCTTCCAGAGGGTCGTTGTAAGCGAGAGGATCGCGCCGGCCCCGGGGGAGCTCGGTGATGTCACGACCCGAGGACCAGACACGCATCCCGGTGGCGGCGCGAAGGACGATTGCCCGCACCTGTTGCGCCTGCAAGCCTTCCAGGGCGGCGATGATGCCGTTGGCGAGCTCAGCACTCAGGGCGTTGCGCCGGCGTTCGTCGCCGAGGGTGATGACACCGACCCTTCCGATGACTTCGACGCGAACGGCGCCACGCGCGCCAGCCGCCTGCGCGACCGCGTCGCCACCATCTGCCGCCTCGCCACCTTGCCCCTGGGCGAGCGGCTCGTGACCAGGCGCCCCGCTCCCACTGCTGGCAAGGGCCACATAGGTCCGGGCGAGGGCGTCCCTCCCCGCCCCCAGGATGGCATTCAGGAGCTCGAGGGCGTCTATGCGCTGATCGCCGGCAAGGGTGTCGGCAACCTCGCGCCAGAGCACCTCCTCCAGGACGTTGAACTCCCCCTGCACCTCGCCGATGTCGAAGCCGGCCACGAAGCGGTCCGCGGCGAGCTGGTGAGAAGAGGCGATGATCGGATCGACGTCGTCCTCGCGCACGCAGCGGACCACGAGCTGGAACAGGTCCCGCAAATGGCGGCGACTGGCCTCCGGGCTGGTCGCCTGGTCGCGTGAATGGCGCTGCTCGAGCTCGGCAACCGCTTGGTCCACAACCCGATCCTCCGCGTTGGCGAGGACTTCTGACGTTTCCAAGGCGGTTACCTCCGTTTGTCGGCCCGAGTCTAGAACTCGCCAATCCCCGCCAGCCGGGGCTCACGTCGAGCGACAGGACGGAGCTCGCCTCACCCGGGGGGACAGACCTGGACGCGCTTGACCTTCAGGATGTGGGTGACGGCGCTCACGAGCCGGCTGCGCGCGAGCTTTCCGGAGCCCACGGCGGAGACGATCTGGCGCGTGAGCGCTGCCACCGCGGACTGATCGGCGTCGAAGAGCACCATGTCCGCGCCCGCCTCCGTGGCCGCGGGGACCGAGTAGCCGATGGCGCTGAGGGCGATCGCCGACAGTGAGTCGGTGATAACCAGGCCTTGGAAACCGAGCTGATCACGCAGTAGTCCTGTGATCACATTAGGCGAGATGCTCGCGGGAAGCTTGGTCAGCCCAGGACCGCTGGCGTTCGCGATCACGGCGCAACGAGGTCGGCGTCCTTGGGCGGAACGCGCTCGGCCCAGGCGATGACCCTCCCGCGAACAGACAGGGCGACCCGGGTCCCCTGCTCCGGCAAGGCTCCAGCCTCGGAGGTGTGCGCGATCAGGCTCACCGACTCGTCCCAGTCTGGGCGCACCCGGACGACTGCGTCGTGGCCATAGAACTCGGCGTTGAGCACTCGGGCAGTTTCCCGGTCAGCGCCGGAGCTGTGGCAGAACACGATCTGCTCGGCACGGACGAGCACGAGCATCGCGGCCCCGTCAGTCGGTGCAGCCCCGGCTTCCGGACGTCTCTCGAGGGCCAATAGCCCGAGGGGAGTCTCGACCGCCTCGCCGCGCGCCCGCCCACGGAGGAAGTTCGTCTCGCCGAGTCCCAGGGCGAGCTCCGGGGTCGAAGGATGAGCGTAGAGCTCCTGCGGCGTGTCGCACTGGCCCATCCGGCCGTCGCGCAGTATCGCCACGCGGTCCGCGAGCGAGAGGGCCTCGTCCTGGTCATGGGTGACGAGCACGGCAGTCGTCCCAGCTTCTTTGAGCACCCCGCGGACATCTCGGCGCAGCGCCACCCGCAGGCTCGCGTCGAGGGATGCGAAGGGCTCGTCCAACAGTACGAGCGTTGGCTGGATGGCGAGTGCCCTCGCGAGGGCGACACGCTGCTGCTGGCCGCCGGAGAGCTGGTGGGGGTAGCGCCGCTCGAGGCCACTCAGCCCGACCATCTCCAGCAGCTCCGCGACCCTCTTGCCGCGCCGCTCGCGCCGTTGCAGCCCGAAACCCACGTTCTGCTCCACCGACAGGTGCGGGAACAGGCTCCCTTCCTGGGGCACGAAGCCGATACGCCGCCGGTCTGGCGTCAGGTAGCTGTCGGAGCTGTCGACGACCTCGGCACCGAGGCGCACCACGCCACGATCGGCGCGCTCGAAACCGGCGATCACCCGGAGAAGCGTCGTCTTCCCGCTCCCCGAGGGCCCGAGGATGGAGGTGAACGATCCGGCGGCGACTGCGAGGTCGAGGCCGCGCAGCACGGGATGGGCACCGTAGGACTTGTGGATCCCGGTGATCTCGAGGGCGGTCATGTCATGACCACCGGTGCCTGGACCGTCCCGCGACGCGGGAGCCGGTCGAAGAAACGGCCGAGGACGTAGCTCGGGACGGCCGCGATGGCGATGATGACAAGGGCGAAGGGGGCTGCCTGGCCGTTGGAGAGGTTCTGCTGATAGACCCAGAACTGCGTCGCGAGCGTCTGCGCATTGGTGGGGATCAAGATCAGGGTCGCCGTCAGCTCGGTGGCGGCCGAGAGGAACACGAGGCACAAGGCGGCACCGATCCCGGGCGCGACGAGGGGCAGGGTCACCCGCCAGAGCGCACGGAGGCGGCGCACCCCGAGTGAGCCGGCCACTTCCTCCAAGGCGACAGGGGACTGTGCCACCGAGGCCCGCACGCACACCAGGGCGAGGGGGAAGAACATGATCGAGTAGGCGAGGACGAGCAGCGGCGCCGTCTGGTAGGCGAAGTCGTCCGCGTATTGCGTGGAGAAGTACGAGATGGCGAGCGCCACCACGAGCCCGGGTATGGCGAGGACCAGGAAAGTCGTCCGCTCGAGGAGAGCGTGCAGACGACCGGGATGGCGCACGGTCAGCAGCGCCACCGGCACCGCCATCACGGTCGCCAAGAAAGCCGCCGAAAGGCTGTAGGCGACGGTGTAGAGAGCCGCGGAGCCGAGCGAGGTGCCCGAGATGTCGTGAGCGCCACCCTCGAAGATCCAGTAGACGCAGGCTCCGGTCGGCACCCCGAGCGCGGCGGCGACAAGTGCCGCGTAGCCGAAAAGCACGGGAAAGCGCGCCCTGCCGAGCTGTTTGCGGACGAGCACGCGCTGGGTCCCCGAGCCGACGCGGCTCACGCGGCCGCCGCCGCGCGAGGCGCTCTCGCCGACGAGTACGACGAGGCTCAACACGACAAGGACGAGCGAGAGGGCACAGGCGGTCGAGGTGGCGAAAAGACCGCTGTCGAATTCCGTGAAGATCTCGGTCGTGAAGGTCTGGAAGCCGAGGATCTCGAAGGCGCCGTACTCGGCGAGGATGACGAGTGCCACCAGCAGGCAGCCCCCGAGGATCGCCCGGCGTGCCTGGCCGAGCGTCACGCGAAAGAACGTCGAGAGCCCGCTCGCCCCGAGGCTGCGGGCGATCTCCTCCTGGCCCGGGTCGGCGCCTCTGAGGCTCGCCGCTACGGGCAGGTAGACGAGGGGGTAGACGGCAAGGGTCATGACGAGCACCGCTCCCCTGAAGCCCTGCACCCAGACCGAGAGCGAATTCCACCCGAAGCTCACGACGAAATCAGGGATCGCAAAGGGCACGACGACGAGCACGGCCCAGATGCGCCGGCCGGGCAGGTCCGTGCGCTCGACGCCGTAAGCGGCCAGGGTCCCGATCACCGCGCAGAGCAAGGTGACCACGACGGTGAGGCGGACCGTGTTCCACAGCAGGCTGGCCGTCAGCGAGCGCCAGACGAGGTGCCAGACATTCGAGGCACCGGCGCCGTCGGCCTCGGTGAGGAGGAAGGCGAGCGGGAGCGCCAGAACGGCTACGACCAGCAGGCTCGCGCCGAGGAGGGCCACCGGCCGCCTCGGGCGCCGGGCGGGGACTGTGGCGTCGTCGCCGATCGGGGGGAGCGACGCCGGAGCCGGCCGGGACGGCGAGAGGGTCATCGCCACACGACCTCCCTCGGGCGGATGGTCCTCGCCCTTGTCACAGGCGTCTCACGGGGCCGCCCCCGGGCAGAAGCTGTTGACCTCTGCCCTCGCCGCGCTGACACGAGCCTTCGCGGCCTTGGACCCGTTGCTGGCATAGAAGGACTGGTAGGCGGACGCGAGCTCGTCGACGGCACGCCGGTGGCGGCAGGGCCCGGGGATCCTCATAGGGCCTGCACGTCGCGCAAGAGCGCGATCGCCGCGGCTCCCGTACCGAGCTGCGCGATGTCGATCGGGTTCGGCTCCAGGTCGCCAAACGGTGTCTCTTCTTGCACGGACTTCACGCCCGACGCGATCGGATACTCGAAGCTGATCGAGTGGGCGATGATCTCCTGGCCCTTCTCCGAGACGAGAAAGGCGAGGAACCTCTGGGCGGCAGCCTGGTGCTTGGACGAGCGCAGGATCCCCGCGCCGGAGACGTCGAGGACATAGCCGGGGTCCCGGGGCGCGAAATAGGCGATCTCGGAGTGCATGTTCGAGGCGCCGATCTCGGCCCGCATCCGGTACCAGTAGTACTGATTCACGACCCCGAAGGCGACGGTCCCACGATTCACCTCGTCGGCGATCGTCTCGTTGTCCGGGTACACATGCCCGGCCGAGTTGGCCTTGATTCCCTCCAGCCACCGGAGAGCCTCGGCCTTGCCGTAGGTGCGCAGCACCGAGGTGACGATGGGCTGAAAGTCGGTCTCCCCGGGCGCGAAAGCGAGCTTGCCCTTGTAGCGGGGATCAGCGAGCTCGAGGACATGGTCCGGCAGCGCGCTCTTGTTGATCAGGCCCGGGTTGTAGATGAGGACGCTGACTCGAGCCGAGACGCCCACCCAGTCGCCCTCCGGCGAGTTGTACTGGCTGGGCGTGTGAGCGAGCGTCGAGCGGTCGACCGGGGCGAGAAGGCCCTTTTGCTGCAGGTACTCGAGCGCCGGGGAGTTCTCGGTGAAGAACACGTCGGCGGGAGACCGGGACCCCTCGGCGAGGATCTCGGCGTCGAAGATGTCCTCGTCGTTGCTGCGGACGGCGACGCGGATCCCTGTCTCGTCCTCGAAACCGGCGATGAGCGAGTCGGCCGTCTCCAGGTGCTGGCCGTTGTAGAGGGTGATGGTGGTCGCGCGTCCGGGTGCGTCGGAGGGCAGCGAGCCTGCACAGGCGGCGAGCGTGACCGACAACGCGACGGCGGTCGCAAGCCTCAAGAGCTGGGTCATGGCGAAAGGCTCTCGGTCACGGGAGGGGCGCGAGTGCAAGCAGGCGCTCGTGCAGAGCATTGCATCGCGGACGCTCCTCGTTGATCCGGGTCCCCCCACGCGTCAGGCCGACCATGAATGATACCGGGCGCAGGTTAATCACAAATCCGGTGCTCGCGGACGGCAATCCCCGGCCTTTGCGCCAGAGGACCTCGCCATCGCCCTGCTCGCCCCGGCGCCTGAACCGCACCGCGCGAGCGGTCGATGGCTAGCCGGCGCAGTAGGCGTCCGCCGCTGAGAGCGCCTCGTCCAAGATCGCGATCCCCTCTCGGACCTCGCTCTCGCTCACGTTGCACGGCGGCACGGCATGGAGCCGGTTGAACTGACTGAACGGCAGGAGGCCACGCTCCCCGCAGGCTCGCATGAGGTCCACCATGGCGGGGCTCGTGCCGCCGTAGGGCGCGATGGGTTCGCGCGTCGCCTTGTCCTTCACCAGGTCGAGCACGAAGAACACGCCGAGGCCGCGCACGTCGCCGACGCACGGGTGCTTGACAGCTAGCTCGCGCAGCCCGGGTCCGAGCACGTTCTCACCTATCCAGGCTGCGTTCTCGACGATCCGCTCCACCTTCATCGCATTGATCGTGGCGACGGCGGCGGCGCACGCGAGCGGATGGCCCGAATAGGTGTGGCCGCTCGCGTAGACGCGCTCGGCGAACGTCGCCGCGATCGGATCGGAGATGATGACCCCACCGAGGGGCACATAGCCGGAGTTGACGCCCTTGGCGAAGGTGACGAGGTCGGGAACCACGCCGTAGTGCTCGAACGCGAACCACTTTCCGGTCCGGCCGAAGCCGGCCATCACCTCGTCTGTGATGAGGACGATCCCGTGGCGGTCGCAGATCTCACGCACGCCGGCGAGATAGCCGGGAGGTGGGGGCATGATGCCGGCGGTACCGGGGACTGTTTCCAGCACGATGCCGGCGATCGTCGAAGGCCCCTCGAGCGCCACGACCTGCTCGAGGTGCTCGAGCGCCCGGGCCGACTCTTCTTCCTCGTTCGAGGAGTGGAACGGCGAGCGGTAGAGAAACGGGCCGAAGAAGTGCACGACCCCGGCGCTGCCGTAGTCGTTGGGCCAACGCCTCGGCTCACCTGTCAGGTTGGCGGCCGTCATGGTGCCCCCGTGGTAGGAGCGGTAGGTGGCGAGCAGCTTGATCCGGCCGGTGTGCTGCCTGGCGAGGCGGGCGGCGTGCTCGACGGCTTCCGAACCGTCGCAGGTGAAAAGGACCTTGTTCAGCCCGGCAGGGGCGAGCTCGCAGATCAGGCGGGCGGCCTCGTTGCGGGTCTCGTTGGCGTGAAAGGGGCTGATCGTGCAGAGCAGATCGGCCTGTTGCTTGATGGCCGCGACGACCTTGGGGTGCTGGTGGCCGATGTTGGCGTTGACGAGCTGGGAGGAAAAGTCCAAGTAGCGCTTGCCGGCGTCGTCGAAGATGTACGAGCCCCTGCCGCCGACGATGACGATCGGGTTGACGGATGCCTGTGCCGACCAGGGGTAGAACACGTGTCCACGATCTGTGGCAACTACGGGTGCAGCTTCTGCGGCGGAGACGGTCTGGACGCCTTCCGCGGCGGAGACGGTCTGGGTCATGGTGCTCCTCGTTCTCTGAAAGGGCTCGGAGGCTGCGAACGCGCCACCGGACCCGACCAGACTACGACAGCGGCCCTGGCGCCCCGGCTCAGAGGTGCTCGAGCACCACCCGGCTGATGCCGGGGCCGTCGAGGCCCAAGCGGGCCAGGATGTCGGAAGCGTCCCCGTGGGGAAGGAATGCGGTCGGCACGCCGCAGTTGACGACCGCGGGGCAGCTGCCGACCGGGGCCCTGCGGCGAAGCGACGCCTCGAGACGCCACCCCACCCCGCCCTCCACGATGCCGTCCTCGACCGACACCACGAGCTCATGGGCTAGCGCGTCCTCGATCATGGCCTGGTCGAGCGGAACGACCAGGCGGGCGTCCCACACCGTGACTTCGAGGCCGCGGGCGGCGAGCATGTCGGCGGCCTGATCGCAGGCCTCGACGAGCTTGCCGACGCCGATGAGACAGACGCCGGACCCCGCACGCAGCCTTCGTGCCCGCAGGCCGCTTCCTACCTCGGCGCTCGAGCAAGCCTCGCTCTTCGGCCAGCGTATGGCCACCGGGCCAGTAGTCATGGCCAGGGCATCATGCAGCATGTTGCCCACTTCCTCGTACGACGACGGGGCGAACACCGTCATCCCGGGAACCTTGGTGAGCAGCATCATGTCGAGCACGCCGTGGTGGCTGGGCCCGTCGTCGCCGGTGATGCCGGCCCGGTCCAGGCAGAAGATCACCGGGAGCTTGTGGAGGCCGACGTCGTAGTAGACCTGGTCCCAGGCCCTGTTGAGGAACGTCGAGTAGATCGCCACGACGGGCCGTAGGCCGCCCATGGCCATGCCGGCGGCCGCGTTCACGGCGTGCTGCTCGGCGATGCCGACGTCGAAGAAACGCTCCGGGTAGCGGTCACGAAACGGGATCAGTCCCGTCGGTCCCGGCATTGCGGCGGTGATGGCGACGATCTCCGGGTGCACCGCCGCCTCGCGCAGCAGCGCCGAGCCGAACGCCTCGGTGTAGTTCAGCCGGCCGGAGGCCGAAGCGAGGGCGACGCCGGTCTCCGGGTCGAAGGGGCCGACGTCGTGCAGGCGCTTCTCCTCGTCCAGCTCTGCGGGCTCGTAGCCGCGGCCCTTGACCGTGTGCACGTGCAGCACGATGGGCCCGGGCCGCCCCGCCACCAGTTGCAGCGCCTCCTCGAGGGACTCGAGGTCGTGCCCGTCGACTGGTCCGAGGTAGCAAAACCCGAGGGCGTCGAAGAACTCGCGTGCCGCCGAGCTGCCCGCCGAGGAGAAGCTGTCCGCCGCGAAACTTCCCGCGGAGGAGATCCGGGACACGGTCGGGGCATAGGAGCGCCCGTTGTCGTTGAGGACGACGATGACGTCGGCGCCGGAGGTCCCGATGTTGTTGAGCGCCTCGTAGGCCACGCCACCGGTCAACGAGCCGTCGCCCACGACGGCGACGACGCGGCGCGGATCGTTGCGGAGCTGGCGCGCCTTGGCGAGCCCGTAAGCGTACGAGAGGGCTGTCGAGGCATGGCTGTTCTCGACGAGGTCGTGCTCGGACTCGGATCGGTTCGGGTAGCCGGACAGGCCACCGCGCTGGCGCAGCCCGCCGAAGGCGCCTTGGCGGCCGGTGACGAGCTTCTGCACGTAGGCCTGATGGCCGGTGTCCCAGATGATGGCGTCGTCCGGGGACGAGAACACTCGGTGCAGGGCGATTGTTAACTCCACGACTCCGAGGTTCGATCCCAGATGACCTCCCGTGATCGAGACGCTCCTGACGAGAAACTGGCGGATCTCCGCCACAAGTGCGCACAGCTCCCGGGCGTCCATCTTGCGAAGGCGAGCCGGTGAGACCGGTGTCGAGAGCGCGGGCTGGGTTGGGACCTCGATGACGGCCATGTCGATCAGTGCGTGTTCACTAGCGCGCGAAGCGACTGGCGGAGCGAGCTCAGGCTCGCGATCACGGCCGAAGGTTCATAGCCGCAGTGGGCCATGCAATTCGAGCACCGCGGGTCGCGGCCCCGCCCATAGGCGCTCCAGTCGGTCGTCTCGACCAGCTCGCGGTAGCTCTTCGCGTAGCCGTCGCCCATGAGATAGCACGGCCGCTGCCAGCCGAAGACCGAGTAACTCGGTATGCCCCAAGCGGTGCACTGGAAGTCCACCTTGCCCTCCAAGAAGTCGAGGAAGAGCGGGGAGTGGTTGAGGCGCCACTTGCTCCTGCGCTTGTCGGCGAACGCCTCCTTGAACAGTTGGCGGGTCTGGTCCACCCCGAGAAAGTGCTCCTGGTCAGGAGCCTTCTCGTAGGCGTAGGCAGGCGAGATCATCATCGCGTCCACCCCGAGGTCGTCGTTCAGGAAGTCGAGGACGTCACGGACCGTCTTCGGCGAGTCCGTGTTGAAAAACGTCGAGTTCGTCGTCACCCGGAAGCCCCGCGCCTTGGCGTCGCGGATCGCCGCCACCGCCTCGTCGAAGACGCCCACCCTGGCGACAGCGGCGTCGTGCCGCTCGCGCGTGCCGTCCATGTGCACGACCCAGGAGAAGTAGTGCGAAGGCGTGAAGCGGTCGAGACGCCGCCTCAAGAGCACGGCGTTGGTACACAGGTACACGTAGATCTTGCGGGCCACGAGCTCTTTGACCATGCGCTCGATGTCCGGGTGCAGTAGCGGCTCGCCGCCGGCGATCGAGACCATGGGCGTGCCGCTCTCGGCGACGGCGCCGAGCACGTCGTCGACCGACAAGCGCTGGCGCAGGACCTCCGTCGGGTGCTGGATCTTGCCGCAGCCCGGGCAGGACAAGTTGCACGCGAAGAGCGGCTCGATCTCGACGATGAACGGGTAGTACTTGGTCTTCTTGAGGCGGTGCCGCATGAGATGGGCACCGATACGGACGTTCTGGCGGAGAGGGATCGGCATCAGCGCACCTGTGTCGGTAGGGCAAAACGGACGGTTTCTTGTCTGGTCCTCTCCTCGCTCAGGCGCACCGGCCCGAGGGAGCGGAGTGTGTCGAGCACCTCTTGGACGAGGACGTCGGGTGCCGAGGCGCCGGCGCTGAGCCCGATGCTCCTCACGCCTGCGAGCCAGCCCAGCTCGAGCTGCAAGGCGTCCTCTATGAGCTCCGCTCGGCAGCCCTCGCGCCGGGCCACCTCGACGAGGCGAGCGGTGTTGGACGAGTTGGCCGAGCCCACCACGAGCATGAGGTCGCAGCGGTGGGCGATAAGGCGGATGGCGTCCTGGCGGTTCTGGGTGGCGTAACAGATGTCGTCCGCCGCCGGCGCGGTGATCTCGGGGAACCGGAGCCGCAGGGCGGCGACGATCTCGGCCGTCTCGTCGGTGGCAAGCGTCGTCTGTGTGAGGTAGACGAGCGGGCGCTTCGGGTCGGGCGCGAGCTCGAGCCGGCCGACGTCCTCCGCGCCCTCCACGACGTGGAACCGGTCCGGTGCCTCGCCGAGGGTACCGATCACCTCCTCGTGGTCAGGGTGGCCGATCAGGATGAGGTTGTAGCCCTGGCTCGCGTACCGGCGCGCCTCGGTGTGCACCTTGGCGACGAGCGGGCACGTGGCGTCGATGACCTTGAGATCGCTGCGCTCGGCCGCCTGCCGGCGGATGACCGGGGCCACCCCGTGCGCCGCCAGCACGACGACCGAGCCCGGGGGCACTTCGTCCAGCTCCTCGACGAACACGGCCCCCTTCGACTCGAGGTCGCGCACGACGTGCAGGTTGTGGACGATCTGACGGCGCACGTACACCGGCGCTCCGTGGCGCTCGAGCGCACGCTCGACGATCTCGATCGCTCGGTCGACCCCGGCGCAGAACGAGCGCGGGGAGGCGAGGACCACCTCGTGCTCACCGCAGGCGCGCGCCCAGCGTTCCAGCGGCCGGCGCACCGCGAGCAGGGACCCGAGCGCCCGGACGCCGCCGAGAACCGGCCCGCGCTCGGTCGTGTCAGATATCGAACGGATGACCGCGAGCGGGTTCTTCGGCAGGTAGCCCATGAAGAAGGCCGACTCCATGTCGACGGCCAGGGCGCCCGAGTCGGCGAGCAGCTTGCGGTCGCCGGCCCGGACGTAACGCGTCGAGGAGACGAGCGGCCCTGTGAGCACACCGAGGCCGGCACGGCGGAACTCGGCGGCGAGGGTCCCCCCGCCGGGAAGGCTTCGCGACTCGGAGGAGTCGGTGCTCCGCAGCTCGCTGGCGATGACGAGGTCCCCCGTTCGCAGCTGCGGCGCGAGGCCTCCGGCGACGCCGACGAGGGCGACCGCGGTCTGCTCGTCGAGGCTCGCGGCAAGCTCGGCACCGGCACGCCTGGCGCGCGCGGCACCGGCGCCGATGACGGCGTCCGCGCCGCCCACGGCGATCGCTTCCACACGAAGCGCTGTGAGGACCTTGAGCTCAGCCGTGGGGGTCTCCGTTCACGTAGCGCCCCAGGGCCGTGACAGGAAACACGAGCCGATAGAGGTGGTAGTTGATGTAGAAATCGCCCGGGAACCCGGTCCCGGTGAAGAGGGGCTCGTCCCAGGATCCGGCTTCGTTTTGCGTCGCGACGAGGAAGGACACCCCGCCCTCAGTCGCCGCGGAGCGCTCGCCCGCGGCCAACAGGGCGAGGAGGGCCCAGGCTGTCTGGGATGCCGTCGAGGTCCCCCGTCCGGCCTGGGCGGCGTCCCGGTACGAGCGCAGGTCCTCGCCCCAGCCGCCGTCGCGGTTCTGATGGCCTTCCAGCCAGGTGACGGCCCGCCGCACGGCCGCGTGGTCCGATCGCAACCCGGCGGCGACGAGCGCCGGGACCACGGCCCCGGTGCCGTAGACGTAATTGGCACCCCAGCGCCCGAACCAGGAGCCGTCCTCCTCCTGGGCGCGCAGCAGCCACTCCACGCCGCGGACGACCGCAAGCTGAGAGCGCCCGAGCGTTGCCAGCATCTCGACCACGTGCGCCGTCACGTCCGCGCTCGGGGGATCGATCAGCTCCCCGAAGTCGCAAAACGGGAGCTCGCGGCACAAGGTCTGGGTGTTGTCGACGTCGAAGGCCCCCCATCCCCCGTCGCTGCACTGCATCCCCTCGATCCAGGCGACGGCGCGACCGACAGCGCCGTCCACGACCGCATCGGTCCGGCCCAGCGCCAGCACGACCTCGGCGGTGTCGTCGATGTCGGGGTAGTTGTCGTTGGCGAACTCGAACGCCCAGCCTCCCGGCTGGAGCCGAGGGCGCCGGACCGACCAGTCGCCGGAAACGGTGATCTCCTCTGCGAGCAGGTAGCGCGCGGCCGACCGCAGCACCGCTTCGCTCGGCTGGAGCCCGGCGTCGGCCAGGGCCGTGACCGCGAGGGCGGTGTCCCAGACCGGGGACTGGCAGGCCTCGAGCCGCCTCCCGCTGTCATCCTCGATGGTGAAGCCCTCGAGGCCTTCTATCCCTGTCCGCATGGAGGGGTGGTCCAGGGCGTAGCCCTGCAGCCTCAGGGCGATCAGTGAGTACACCCAGGGCGGCTGGATGCCGCCCCAGGAACCGTCCGCCTCCTGACGTTGCACGATCCACTGCTCGGCGCGCCTCAAGGCGGCCTCCCGGAGGAACTTGACGGGCCGGCGCTCGTACACCTTCAAGGCGCGATCGAGCGCCTGGAAGCGGCCCGCCCAGGTGCTAAGTGGCGCCGGTGGCGGTGCCGGGAGCCCGCTTTTCAGCTCGTCGATGTCGAATCCAACCTGGTGAGCCGGCCGGTGGGCGCTGACGATGGTGAGCGCGACCACGGTCTGGCGTGCCCAGCAGCCGAAGTCGTAGATGTTGAGCGGGACAAAGCGCGGCAGGAACATCAGCTCCGGGGGGAGCACCGGCAGCTCGTCCCACGACCACAGGCCGAACAAGGCCAGCCAGATCCGGGTGAAGACCCGGGTGCGCTCGACGCCGCCGGAGCCTCGGATGAACTCCGCGGCGCGCTGCAGGTGCTCGGCCTCGGCCCGGTCACCGGCGAGACGGAGGGCGACATAGGCCTCGACGGTGGTCGAGAGCTCAGGCGGGCCGCCGTAGAAGTTCGCCCACGTGCCGTTCTCGCGCTGGCGCGAGCGGATCCAGCGGGCGGCTGAGGCCGTCTGCGCGGGCGTGCGGATGCCGAGGAACTCGCGCAGCAGGAGATCCTCGGCGTCCATCGTCACGTTCGTCTCGAGCTCGCCCTTCCACCAGCCGTCCGGATGCTGGAGGGCTTCGAGGGCCTCGACGGCTCTTTTCAGGCAGGCCCGGGCACCGTCTTGCGGGTTGCCAGCCTGCGACGGCTGGTTTGCGTTGCCCTGGCCGCTCGCCGCCTCCCGGCGCCTCAGAGGCCTCACCGGTCGCGCTCGGTCACATAGCGGGCGATCGCCGCCAGCTCGGAGCGCGGCCCTAGCTCGAGGGGCACCCGCTCGAGCGCGCCGAGCGCGGCACAAAGCTGCGTCTCCCCGATGGCCATCGTCTCCTCGCGCGCCCCGCACTGCTCCAACAGCCGCGTGACCTTGCGCACCTCTGCCTCGGTGAGGTCGCGCTCGAGCAGGTGTACGAGCCCGGCGGGCAGCTCCGCCCCCCGGGCGAGGGCGAGCGCTATCGGCAGCGTCTTCTTGTGCTGGCGCAGGTCGTTGCCGACCGGCTTGCCGGTGACGTTCGGCTCGCCCCATATGCCGAGCACGTCGTCGATGGCCTGGAAGGCGATCCCGAGATGGCGGCCGAAGTCCGCCAGGGCTTCGATCGTCGGCGCGGGGGCGCCGGCGAGGGTCGCGCCCGTGGCGGCGGCACAGGACAACAAGGCCCCGGTCTTGCCGGCCTCCATCTGCAGGCACTCCTCCACTGACAGCGAGTCGCGCAACTCGGAGGCCATGTCCTCGGCCTGGCCGGCGATCATCGCTTGCGTCGCCTCCGCGAGCAGCCCGGCAGCGCGCACCCGCTCGGCGCTCGGCTCGTCCAACAGGACCTGGAAGGCGAGTGTCGCGAGGGCGTCGCCGGCGATGATGGCATGACCCACGCCATGCGCGGCCCACACGGTCGGGCGGTGCCGCCGTTCCAGGTCGCGGTCGATGATGTCGTCGTGGATGAGCGAGAAGTTGTGCACGAGCTCGATGGCCACCCCGCCGACGAGGCCGGAGCCTTCCTCGGCTCCGCAGGCGGCGGCCGATGCGAGCACGAGCCCGGCGCGCACGAACTTTCCTCCCCCGTCAAGGTGCTCGCTCACCGCCGGCATCAGTTCCGGGCAGAGCCGGAGCACGGCCGCGTCCAATGCGGGCTTGACCAGGTCCCTGGCCCTCGTCAACGACTCGGCGGCCAAGAGGACGCTCTCCCTCCTCGCCGGAGAAGAGACCACTGTCATGTCCCCGCCCCTTCCAGCTGTCTCGGGTCCCCGACGCGGGTGCCGGAGACGAGCGCCAGCGCCTGCGAGGCCGCCTGCTGGCCGGAACGGACCGCGCCTTCCATCGTCGCCGGCCATCCCGTGTCGCACCAGGCTCCGGCAAGGAACACCCCCGGCACCCCGGTGCGGGTCTGGGGCCGCAGCGCCCGGGTGCCCGGAGCGGCGCGGAACGTCGCCGCTCGTTCACGGGTGACCAGGGCGTCGAGGAGCTGCGCGTGGCGTGCGGGCGGGAACAGCTCGCGCAGCGCCTCCAAGAACGCGCTCACGAGCTCGCTCGAGCCCCGGGCTATGTAGCCGTCTGCAGCCGAGAGCGAGATGGCCAGGCACTGCCCGGACTTGAGCCCGCTCGAGACCGTGCGGTCGAAGACAAACTGGACCGGCGAGCCGACGCAGGCCGCGAGGGGGAGCTCGGTCACCTTGCGGTCGAGAACCAGGTGGACATTGACGATGGGAGATGCCCCGAGCCGCTCGAGGTCCGCCTCACGCTCGAAGGCGCCCAGGGCGGCCGCCACCCGCAGCGGGGTGGCGACGACGACGGCGTCGACGACCTCGCTGCGCTCTCCGGCGCGAAGCGTGAAGGCACCGGCGGTGGAACGACTGACCGCACTCACCGCGCTGCCTAGCAGCGTCTCCACACCGGTCGCCTCGAGCGCGCGGGCGGTCAGAGCACCGTGGAGCTCGGCGAGCGGGACCGCTGACCAGCCGATGTCTCCGGCGTCCGAGCGGTCCAGGAGCCCGACCCGGAACACCTTGGTCGCGAGAGCGAGCGAAGCCTCGCCGGCGGGGAGGTTGATCGTCGGGAGGGCGATGAGGTTCCAGAGGCGCTCCACCGCCCGCTCGCTCTGGCCCTGGCTCTTGAGCCAGTCGCCGAACGAGACGTTGTCGAGCGACGGATCGTCCGGATCGAGCCGCCCGAGGACAAGCGCGGGGCGCCCGAGGCGCACCCGTTCGCGCAAGGACAGGTGGCTGTAGCGCCCGAGCGAGCCGGCCAGGTGCAGGGGGGCGGGCAGCGCCGTCCTCTTGATCGAGGCGCGCGTGCCGTCGGGGGCGAGCACGGGCACGTCGAGGCGCGACTGCAGGAAGACCTTGTCGTTGGCCCCGATCCGGTCGACAAAGCCCCTGTAGGCGGTGCAGCAGCGAAGGAACACGTGCTGGCCGTTGTCGAAGGAAAGCCCGTTGCGCTGGATCGAGGAGGTGAGACCGCCGAGGACCGGGCGCCGCTCGAACAGCACGACCTCGGCCCCAGCGTCCGCGGCGCAAAGGGCCGCCGCCATACCGGCAAGTCCGCCCCCGACGACGCCGATGCGGGCCGGGCTCATGGCTGCGCCCCTGCCAGGCTACGGCCTGCGACAAGGGCCTTCTCCCAGGTGGGCAACGAAACGCGCCCCCGCGTCACGGCCATCGGTTCCCGCTCTATGCGCACCAGCAGACGCCGGTAGATACCGGCCATAGCCGCCACGCAGGCCCGGCTCCGGCTGTCGAGCAGCGCCAGCAGCTGCAGGCCCTCGGCGAACCACTCGTCGGCACGGCGGCACTCGAGCGCGACCAGCCGGGCGATCTCAGCCGGCGGCCCGGTGAGATCCGGAGCGCAGCCGACCGACTCGGCGTCAGCACGAGGCAGGTACACGCGCCCCGCAGAGCGGTCCTCGACGATGTCCCGCAGAATGTTTGTGAGCTGGAGGGCGACACCGAGCGCGTCGGCGAGGGGCACCGCGTGCTCGGGCCGGGGGGAGCCGAACACGGCGAGCGAGAGCCGGCCGACCGAGCCCGCCACCCTGCGGCAGTAGCCGACGAGATCGTCGATCGTCTCGTAGGACGTGCCCGTGACGTCCATCTCGCAGCCATCGATGATCTCCGCGAAGCAGGACATCGGAAGACCGTAACTGCGTGCCGCGTCGGCCACTGCCACGAGGACCGGGTCGTTCGTCTGGGGATCGATCGGGTCGATCTCCTTGCGGACGGTCTGCAGGCCGGCGAGCTTTAGCTCCGGCGGAGCCTGGCCATCGCCGATGTCGTCGATGCGGCGGGCGAGCGCGTAGACCGCCGAGAGCGCCCGGCGCTCTGGCTTCTTGAGCAGCCTGATGCCGTATGCGAAGTTCTTGGCTTCCTGCCGGGTGACGGCCTCGCAGAAGTCGTAGGCGAGATCGGTGTTCAAGACCGGCCCCGCCTCACGCTCGCCGCCACGAGGCCCGAGAGCGCCCGGCGGGCAAAGCGGATCCTCCGGGGACGGCAACGGGTCCCGAGCACGTCGTTGCGGGCGCGACCGATGGAGTCGAGGGCGGCCAGGCCCCCGGCCACGAAGCCGACCACCGCCGCCCGAGGACGCAGCCGGAGCGATGCCGCGAGCGGCGCCCCTGCGCCGAGCAGCTCACGAGCCCTCGTCACTTCCAGGGCGACAAGGCTCCGCAGCGCCGGCGGCGCGTGGGCCGCCAACAGGTCGCCCTCGGCACACCCGACGCGCCCCATGTCCTCGACCGGCATGTAGACGCGGCCCCGCCGCGCGTCCTCTCCGAGGTCCTGGAGGTGCTCGACGAGCTGCAAGCCGATGCAGACCTTGTCGGAAAGGGCGACCCGTTCCGGCGTCGAGACCCCGAAGACCGACAGCACCAGCCGACCCACCGGTGCTGCGGACAACATGCAGTAGTCCACCAGGTCGGCGAAACTCTGGTAGCGGGTGACGCGCTGGTCCATCCGGTTTGCCTCGATAAGGGCTCGAAACGGGTCCAGGTTCAGCTCGAGGCCCTCGATCACCGGCGTGAGCTGCTGGAGCACAGGATGCGTGGCGTTGCCGGCGGCCGCACGCTCGAGGTCCGCCTCGAGCCAGTTCAACAGAGCGAGGCGATCGCCTTCCGCCTCGTCGCCGAGGTCGTCGGCAAGGCGGGCGAAACCATAGATCGCCATGAGCCTCGCCCGGGACTCTCGAGCCAACAGGTGTGAGGCCACGGGGAAGTTCTCGTGTCCTGCCTTCCTGGCCAGCAGATCGGGCGCGTCAAACTGGCCTCCGAGAGGGAGGCCGGATGCCTTCGGGGCGAGCCGGTCCGGCACGTGGAACCCGCTTCCCGGGAATTGGCCTGATCCAATAGACACCATCGGTCTACTCCTTCGCGTAGCGCCGATGACCACCAGTCCACCTTTGTTATACGTGTGCGGGCTCCCTCGTCAAGGGACTGTGGTCACCACCGCCCGCCGCGAGGGACCTTCCAAACGGCTGTCCCCGGGACCAGTGCCGATGTGAATCAGCCCGCGACCTGCGGTTCCGAAGGCACGAAGCCGAGCAGCCGAGCGGAGCACGGCGGCAAAGAATCAGGGAAGCGGAGGCTGGGAAGAGCTTGCCGACTCGAGAGTCGGCCGGAGCAGCCCGACCAGGGCCGCGTCCACAACCCGCCGGGCGGTCACCCTCGCGGCCTTGCCTCTCGTTCGCAGCCGCGGCACCACCCGGCTTGCGAGGCCGGCGGTGATGACACCTGCGACACCGACCAGGTTCGGCTGGTGGCGGAGCTCCCCGGTCGCCACCTCCAACAGCAGCGGAGCCATGGGGCCCAGCAGGAGCTTCAGCTTCTCGATCGCCTGGTGCTCGCTCATGGGCGCCGGCAACTCGTCCAGCTGCTCCCCCACGGCATCGACGGTGGAACGAGCCGCAGCGAGGAAGATCGCCTCTTTCGAGTCGAAGTACCTGTAGAAGGTCCCCTTGGCGACGTCGGCCGCACTGCAGATGTCCGCGACATTGACGCCCGCGTAGCCGTGCTGGGCGAAAGCCTCCCGGGCGGCGGCGACGAGCCGGGCCGAGACGACGGCCGGACCGGACCGCTCCAGGTAGGCGGCGATCACGTCGTCCCAGGTGTCCAGTGAGAAATCGCCCTCCCGTTCGAAGGCGAGCAGCTCGGGGAGCATCTCACGAATGGCCTCGAGCGGCAGGTTTCTCTGCTCGCGGAGCAGGCGGATGACATTGAGCGCCTCGACGTGGCGCTTGTCGTAGAGAAAGCGATTGGAGGCAAGCTCGGTTGCCTCCGGCAAAAGGCCGAGGTGACGGTAGTAGTGGATGGTCGGTACTGGCGTGGCCGTCTTCTCGGCGAGCACGGAGATGGTGAAACGGTCCTCTGAGCCGGTCGAGTCTGCCAGGCCGGACAGAGCGGGGACCGAGCCGGCGGGGCCGGACGACTTCTCTCCGCGCAAGGAAAGCTCCGGAGCCCACAGGCCCCGGGTCTCTTCTGACCCTCTCCAGCGGCTGCCTTCCACCGGCCTCTTCTCGCTCCAATGTCCGGGTGGTGCCGATCAAGATTCTATTTCCAGATAGTTACTGGAAAGGAGCGCGGGAGGCAAGAGAGGAAGTCCGCGGCAGTTCCGCGGCGCCTTCGCCGCCGCCAACGGCGGGCCACGAACATTGGCGCTTTCGGCCGGTCAGGGCCCGGTTCGGGCGGGGCGGATGCCGGCTCAGGCCGGCTCAGGCCGGCTCAGGCCGGCTCAGGCCGGCCAAATAGGTACCCCTGACCGGCTTGAACACCCAATTCCCGTAAACGCTCGAGCTCTTCTTCGGTCTCGATTCCTTCGGCCATGCTCATCGCGCCCAACCGGTCCGCGAACGACTTGAGGGAGGCGGCCATCGCCTCTTTCATCGGATCCGAAGCGATCCCGTGGGTGATGTCGACGTCGATCTTGATGATGTCTGCGTGGACGTCCAACAGGCTGGAAAAGCTCACGTCACCCGATCCGGTGTCATCCAGGGCGATCCTCACCCCGTTGGCGCGAAGCATGCCGACGGCTTCGCTGACCTCCTCGTAGCCAACCGCGGCGGCGTTCTCGGTGATCTCGAGGACCACACGCGAACCGTCGACGCTGCTGAGGACCTCGCCGAGCTCCTCCGACGCCGCCGTCACCGGTGACACGTTGACAGAGATGAACAGCTCCGGTGGCAGTTGGGCGAGCTGCGCGAGCGCCGCGCGGATGGAGGCCATCTCGATTTCACGCAGCAGGCCGACCTCGGCTGCCTCGTCAAACCATCTTCGCGGTGAGATCGCCTCATCCCCGGGAAAGCGCGCCAGCGCCTCGTAGCCGATCACCTTCGTCGTGGCGAGATCGACTATGGGCTGCAAGGCGACGCGGATCGAACCCTCTACCGACAGGCGCGCGAGACGCCGGCGAACTTCGACAAGTCTCTCATCGTCCGATGGGCTGCTGGGCGAACCGGACACGGCGTTGTCAAGGAACCCCCCCGCCGAGCTCTCACCGGCGGATTCAGCCGGAGGCTCTAAGTCGTCTGGAGGATCGCCCAACGTGCCCCTTTCTCATCCGGTGCCCGGCTTCCCCTCGGATCCCCTACATATTCATCGTCTCGACGCCGACAACACTTGAGGACCCCCACCAGCCGCCGATAAGCACAAGACGGCTCCGGAGCTCCTTAGACAGGGTAACTGAGCTTGACTGCTCGGTCGTGTATTGGTCTGAGCAATGCCTCTTCAAGTCCCGAGCGGTACGCTCCATGACTCTGCCATTTGATGGAATAGGTGCAGTCGGTACTTGGAGGCCGAGTGAATCTGCTGTTGGTGACGCTGGATCAGTTCCGGGGCGACTGCCTGTCGGCTGCCGGCCATCGTGTCGTTCGCACGCCGAACCTGGACCGGCTCGCCGCTTCAGGCGTGCGGTTCGATCGCCACTACAGCCAGGCTGCGCCCTGCGCTCCCGGACGCGCGTGTCTTTACACGGGCACCTATCAGATGAACAACCGCGTTGTCGCCAACGGCACCCCGCTCGACGACCGACTGGACAATCTGGCCCGCGCCGGTCGAAGGGCCGGTCTCGATCCCACACTTTTCGGCTATACGGACCAGGGGGTCGATCCGCGAACGGTCCAGTCGCCTGACAATCCCCGCCTTTCCAGCTACGAAGGAGTGCTTCCGGGCTTCAGCGTCGGGCTCGACCTGACCGGCAACTACACCCTCTGGGTCGAATGGCTCCGCGAGCTCGGCCACGACGTGCCGTCGGCAGCAGACGGCGCCCTGGCGACCGAGTCCGACAGGCCTGAAGAGGTAGGCGTGTCCGCTTTCATGACGAATCGCTACCTGGAGTGGCTCGAGCGACGAGACGAGCCTTGGTTCGCCCACCTGAGTTATCTGAGACCGCATCCTCCCTACGCTGCCGCAGGTCACTGGGCGCTCGCCTTCGATCCTGACGACGTCGACATGTCGATCGCCCCCGGGCCGAACCGCCACGAGTTTCACCAGGAGGCGCTTCGCTCCTCGCTGGCCGCGGCTCCTGCAGACGAGCGCACCCTCCGGTGGTTGCGGGCTCAGTACTACGGGATGATCGGTGATGTCGATGCCCAGCTCGGCCGGGTCTGGGATGCCCTCGAACGACTGGGTCAGTGGCAGGAAACCCTTGTGATCGTGACATCGGATCATGGCGAACAACTCGGAGATCACGGGTTGATGGGCAAGCTCGGCTATTTCGAGGAGAGCTATCGGGTGCCGGGCATCGTTCGCGCCCCCGGGCTTGTCGAGGCCCACGGGACCGTCGTCCATGCCTTCACCGAGAACGTCGACCTCTTCCCTACGATCTGCGAGGCGCTGCAGCTCGATATCCCCGCGCAATGCGACGGGCTGCCGCTCACTGCGTTCCTGCAAGGTCGCCTTCCGCCGTGGTGGCGCTCCGCGGCCACCTGGGAGTTCGACTGGCGGTACTTGGGCCTTCCCGCCGCCGCCTTCGACTGGCCGTGGGACAGGCACCTCGAGCGGTGCAACCTCGCCGTCCGGCGATCCGACGATGGGGCGTACGTGCAATTCGCAGACGGTTCGTGGTGCTGCTACGACCTCGAGGCAGACCCCACCTGGAGAACAGAGGTCGACGACCCCTCGCGGATCCTCGGCTATGCACAGTCGATGCTCGCCTGGCGGGCCGAGCACGCGGACCGGAACGTAACGAACTTCCTACTCGAGAACGGTGGCATCGGCCGTTGGCCGGTGGGGTCGGCCGCCGCACGATCGGATTGAGAGCGCTGCGGTTGGGCGATCTGCCTCTTGTAGGGGTCAAGTTCCCGCAGTCGGCGTCGACAATTCTCTAGATGAACACGCGCTCGATGTTTGACTCGACGGCGTCGACCGCGCAGGCGATGGCCGGGCACGAGGGCGAAGAGCAGTTCCGGTCCCTCGTCCTCAACATCCCCGGCGCCGTGTATCGCCGCGAGTGCGCCGAACCTTGGACAATGCTCTTCATCAGCGATCACATCGAAGTGCTGACCGGCTACCCGGCGACCGATTTCACCCGGGACAACCTCCGGTCCTTCGCATCGATCATCTGCGTCGAGGACCGCGGGCACGTGAGCGAGGTCGTGCGAGACGCGCTGGGCCGAGACGGCTCGTTCTCGGTCGAGTACCGGCTGGTGGACGCCGCCGGCGCCTACAAGTGGGTCGTTGAGCGCGGCCGGAGCGTCGCCGGCCCTGACGGGCTCCCGCTCTGGATAGACGGGGTGATCTTCGATCTCTCCGCCCACAAGGAGACCGAGCAGCTACAAGGCAACACCGAGGTTCAGGCCGGCCGCCGGTTGGGACATGACGCCCTGACCTGCCTCCCGGACCGGACGCTCATCCGCGATCGTCTCCAGCAGGTCCTGCTGCGGTCTCAACGAGATCACCAACTCGTCGCCGCCCTGCTCGTCGATCTGGACAACTTCAAGTCCATCAACGACAAGCTCGGACAGGACGCCGGGGACGAGCTGTTGAAAGCGGTCGCGGGCCGTCTCATGGCAGTTCTGCGGGTAAGCGATACCATCGGGCGGCCGAGTGGCGACGAATTCGCAATCTTGGCAGATGGATTGTCACTTTCCGGAGGGCCGGAGTTGCTCGCCGAAAGGCTGCTGGACACCCTGAAGGAGCCCTTCCGCCTCGAAGGTTTCGATGACGTCCCGCTGTCGGTCACGGCAAGCATCGGCATCGCGACAAATGAGAGCGACGAGCCGGACGACCTCCTGCGCGACGCCGCGATCGCCCTCTGTCAGGCCAAGGCGCAGGGAAGGAACTGTCACGTCCGCTTCAGGCCCGAGATGAAGTCCGCCGCCATGGAGCGGCTCGAGCTCGAGACGGACCTGCGCGAGGCACTCCAGGAGAACCAGTTCTTCCTCGTCTATCAACCCGTGTTCGAGCTGAACAGCGCCGGCGTGTGGGGCGCGGAGGCGTTTCTCCGCTGGAGGCACCCCGTCCGGGGCGTCGTGGATCCCGAGTACTTCGGACCCGTGCTGGCGAACACCGAGATGATCGTCCCTGTCGGGTCCTGGGTGCTCAAGCAGGCCTGCCGGCAGGCCGTCGCCTGGCACCGGCTCGGACATGAGCTGACGATGTCGATCAACGTCTCGACGCGCCAGCTCGAGGCGGACGACTTCGTCGATCAGCTCCGAGACATACTTCTTGCCACAGCACTCGAGCCCGCGTCGCTCATCATCGACGTCGCAGAGCCGAGCCTGTCGAGTTCCACCGACAGCGTGGCCCGGCGATTTGACGAGCTCGGGGAGCTCGGCGTTCTCGTCGCCGTGGACGGCTTCGGCACCGGCTCCTCCCCTGCCCATCTCGAGCGGCTGCCCCTCGGCGCCCTCAAGATCGACCGGTCGTTCGTCGCCGCCATGGCCGACTCCCCTGAAGCGATCAGCGCCATCCACACTCTCTTGAGCCTGTGCCGGACGCTCGGCATCGAGACATTTGCCGAGGGGATCGAGCAGGGCTGGCAGCTCGCCACGCTCCAGAAAGAGCAGTGCCGCTTCGGCCAAGGGTCACTGTTCTCACATCCGATCGCGGCCGAAGCCCTGGAGGCGATCCTCTCCCTGGAGGGTCTGTTCTCCTGAGCGGCCTCACCACCGGGTGGGACGCGATGGCATCCTGGCGGCGGATGGCCGCCTCTTACGAGTCGACCTGTTGACGGCGCCGCCATCGGCGAATACCGTATCCACACCTCGCTTGGACTCTGCAGAGCAGGGCCGGACCCGGCGCCACCGGGGGGTCAAACGCTGGGTACCGCGGTGGAGGGGGCGCCGACGATCGGCATTGCCCGCGTCGGCGCCCTCACCACATCCCTGAGGACGGCTTCCCGAGCACGGGGGGCTCGCCTCCCACCTTCGTCTTGAGTCCCATTAGCTGGCGGGCTCCGGTCGTAGGTGCGCCCGCCCGCTTTGCCGAGAAATACGCGGTTGCGGGATTTCGATCAGATGCGTCGACTCCTTGGGGCCATTCTCAAGTGCGACCGGGGAAACACCCCGGTCGCCCAAGGAGAGTTGGTGACCATGGCAATCGGACCGGGTTGAATACCTCGTTGTAACCTTCCCCGACGGAGCCCTCAGTGACGACATCGCCCCGGCACTGAAGACGCTCGTCGACACAGGCAAGATACGGCTCCTCGACCTCGTGTTCCTCACGAAGAACGCTGACGGCGATATCAGCGTGGTCGAATTCGACGGGCACGACCACCTGTCAGGCTTCGCCGAGATCGAGGGCGAGGTCGGCGGTCTGATCGGGCCCGAGGACTATGAGTTCGTCGCTGAAGAGCTCTTCGAGGACTCGTCTGCCGCCGTCATTCTGATCGAGGACCTGTGGGCTGCCCCGCTGGCCGACGCGGTGGAGGCCGCCGGCGGCTTCCTCGTCGGAGGAGCTCGCATCCCGAAGGACCTCGTCGACGCCGCGGTCGCAGATCTGCCAGCAGCCAGCTAACGATCTAACAAACTGAAAGGAAGTCAACATGCGTCGACGCCCAATCGCAAGGAAGGCCGTCAAGACGGCGATCCTGGTCACGGCCGCCAAGCGGCTCGGCCACCGTATGGAGAGGAAGCTGACCCACCACCACGCACAGAAAGCCTGATCAAGCGGCTTCCACCGACGAAGCCACCCACTGATCTGGGCCGCTCAGCTTTTCGCTCCAGCTTGGCCCCGCCTCTACGGCGGCGCCAAGCCTTTCCGGTCGTCAGGGACGGTCGGCTCGAAGTTCCTGGGCGGCTCTTTCAGATCCATCTCGGTACCGCTGCAGCTGCGCGGCCCTGATCGAGGGTGTCTGGCCGAAAACGAGGAGAAACATGGCCTCGCGTGCCAGCCGCTGCGCCTGCTCGCTCATGAGCACGGATCGTCCTCCCCCGGAAGCCATCAGTGCCGAGGCAGCGCGCACGGCAAGCTCGGCCGCCCGGCAGCGTGCCTCTACGACCGTCTCGGGCGTCGACTCGTGAAGCAGCCTCCGGCAGGCGGCTATCTCCTCGTCGAACAGCTCCGGGCCCAGGAGAGTGGAGCAGCGGCGGGCGATGCCGAGCGGGAACGAGCCATTGCGGGCGAGCCCGGCGGTGTCGCGTTCGATCCACGCCTCGAGCGGCTCTACCAAGGTGAGCCGGTCCGCCGGAACCTCATGGCCCCAGAACCGGAGGCGGACCGTCGCGCTGGCGTTCACGGCCGCGAGCTCGAGCGGCTCGACTCCGAGAGTGACCGAGGACGAGGCGTCCACCAGCAGCCACACGACGTTGCCGGCGAGGTCACGCGCAGCAGTGTGGACGACGTCGATGCGGCCCCATCCGGTGACCCAGGGGGCGCTGCCGTGCAGGACCCATCCGTCCCGTGAACGGCGCGCTATCAAGATAGGCAGACCCGGACGTCGCAAGCCGGCAAAGGCCACGCCCGCGCGCCGATCCCCCCGGCACAGCCGGGCCAGCCACTCGTTGCGCAGCGCCTCTGAGCCGGCGTTGGCGACCGCGAGGACGGCGCTGTGGTGTTGGGTCCAGACGAACGAGGTCGTCAGGCACGCGCCGGCGAGGATCTCGGTCACCTCGGCGCCCGTGACCGGATCGGCGGCGAGACCGCCCGCCTCGCTCGGGCCGAAGAGGCCGTAGAGACCAGCGGAGGCGAGCGCGTCCAGCCGGCCGATGGGCACGCTGGGACTTGCGTCCGTCTCGAGCGCTCCGGGGAACAGCACGTCTTCCGCGACCTGCTGCGCCCTGGCGACGGTCTCCGCGCGGTCGGTCATGGCGGCGACGCTACAGCGGCTCGCCGCCCGAAGTCGTCCGTCCTGCCTCAAAGACGCGCTATCCGGGCCGAGGCGGCAACTGGCCGCCGCATTATCCGTCATGGAGACTCTCGCGACGTGAGATCTATTACGGCTTCGACATAGAACGCGTGCTTGCTAATACCGCGGTCATCGGTCGGCCCGCCTCTTGACCCTATGTGGGGTCGAACAGCAAGACCTCAATCATCATGGCGCTGCACCTTGCCGCCGGGAATGGCGAAGTCAACCTGCTCGGCCGTGGCCGTGCCGTTCGTGCGGCCCGGGTAGCTGACCCAGGTCATGCAGACGTTGAGTTCGTCGACGACGTTCGAGGCCTCGATCTTCGTCCCGTTGTCGAGCTCCATCGTGCCTGTTGTGTGGGCGTCCTCGATCAGGGTCAGGTCGTAGCCCCGGTCCAGGGCTCCGTAGGCCGTGGCGCGGATGCACCAGTTCGTGGCGGCACCGGCCAGTGCGACGTGGGTCGCGCCCAGCTTGGCGAGCTCCTCCTCGAGCTCGGTCTGCTCGAACGACGAGTTGAACTTCTTGTGCAACACTGGCTCGCCGTCGGCAGGTAGCAGTTCCGGCACCCACTGCCACTCGGGGCTCCCGTAAGCCAGCTGCTCGTCGGAGTGCTGCACCCACACGACGGGGACGCCCTCTGCGCGTGCCCGCTCTACAGCGCGCGCCACATTCTTGACGACGCGCTTGGAATCCCACGCCCCGTCCATCACGCCGACCTGCACGTCGACGACCAGCAGTACTGCCTTGTTACCCGTGCGCACCGTGGCCACGATGATCTCCCCCCTGCTCGCCAGCGAATGAAGCCATTAGAAGACCCCATATGATGCCGCACCGCCCCAGAGCCTCGCTGTGTCGCGCTGATGAGCGGCGAGGGCGATGGCCGCAGCTCCGGTCGTGACCGGAAACGGCTGGCGCGGCGTACTCGAGATTGTCCACTCTGGTCGCATGGCAAACGACACCAGTCCAGCCGGCCACCCGACAGACACCGGGCTGCGGGAGGCGGGCATAACTCGCAACTTCGGATGGTCGAACATGTTCGTCCGCCCCGAGGACGATCCTCGGACCGAGGGTGGCTTCGACGATGAACGGGCGATGCTGGTCGGCTACCTGCACGACTACCGCCTGACCATCGAGTTGAAGTGCTCGGGCCTCGGCGCCGTCGATATGGCACGCCGGTCGGTCGAACCGTCGAACCTGTCACTGCTTGGCCTGGTTCGCCATCTCGCTGACGTTGAGCGTCACTGGTTCCGCCGTGTCCTCGACGGCCAGGATGTCCCGTCTCTGTACCAGCACGACAACGACCGGGACGCCGCGTTCAACGGGGCCATCGGCGACCCAGAGGCGGTGGAGTCCACTTGGGCCGCCTGGCGGGAAGAGGTGCGCTTTGCTGAGCGCTTCGTCGAGGAGGCACCGAACCTGGAGGTGGCCGGGAGCTACGGCAAGGGTCAGGTGATCCGCCTGCGTGAGGTGCTGGTGCACATGATCGAGGAGTATGCCCGTCATGCTGGTCACGCGGACTTGCTGCGAGAACGCATCGACGGACGCGTGGGGTAGTAGCCGCTCACCTGCCCATCAGGAGCTTCTGCGCCTGTCCAGCCCGGCCCAGCGGATCACGCGCGTTTACCGCCGCCCGCCTCGTCCTGTAAGTCTTTCGCAGCCGGGGCGTCGTGGAGGTCTTTGACCGGGATCTCAGAGCTGAGCGCCACGGTTCCTCGCTCTCCTTGTCCGGCTGGTGTGATATCATTATGATAATCCTGTGGTATCAGCTGAGTCACTCGGGAGGTCCGCAACCATGACTGAGCAGCTTCCAACCAGCTCGACCCAAGACCCGAGGCAAGTGACCGAGCGCGAGGCATGGTCGGCGCCAGGTGTCCCCGTGCTGTTTCTCGGCATAGGGATGGTGATGGCGGCCGGCACGCTGATGGGGTTCGGCGTTGCCGAAGGCGGATGGACGACCGCTGGCCCGATAGCCCGCCTCGCGGTCAGCATCGCGCTGCTCATCGCCGCCGATCTCACATTCAAGGGTCTGACGGCCGTCGTCCCGGGAGAGGCGCGTGTCGTCCAGCTGTTCGGGAGGTACCACGGGACCATCCGTGCGGCCGGCCTGCACTGGGTGAACCCTTTCGCCGAGAGGAGGAAGGTGTCCACTCGCGTGCGGAACCTCGAGACTTCCATCGCAAAGGTGAACGATGCTGACGGGAACCCGATCGAGATCGCCGCCGTCGTCGTCTGGCGGGTCCAGGACACCGCAATGGCGATTTATGCCGTCGACGACTTCACTCGTTTCGTCGCCATCCAGACAGAGACCGCCGTGCGTCACACCGCGTCGAGTTACCCATACGACAGCCGCGGCAGCGGCGCTCTCTCGCTGCGCGACAACGCCGAGGAGATAACGCAGCGCCTGTCGGCCGAGATCACGGACCGAGTGCATCCTGCTGGTGTGACGATCATCGAGTCACGGCTCACCCGACTGTCCTATGCCCCAGAGATCGCTCAGGCGATGCTGCGGCAGCAGCAGGCGAGCGCCGTGGTGGCGGCCCGCCAGCGCATCGTCGAAGGAGCAGTTGGTATGGTCGAGCTCGCTTTGCAGCGGCTCGAGGAGAGGGACGTCGTCGAACTGGACGAAGAAAGGAAAGCTGCAATGGTTTCCAATCTCCTCGTCGTCCTGTGCAGCGAACAGGCGACCCAGCCGGTGATCAACACCGGCTCTCTCTACCAATAGGCGCAGTACTGCAACGAGATGAGTGAGCGCAAGAGCGTACTGCTACGGCTCGATCCCGCCATCCACGATGCACTAGCGCGCTGGGCCGCCGACGAGTTGCGAAGCGCCAACGCTCAAATCGAGTTCCTGTTACGCCGGGCCCTGGCTGAAGCCGGCCGACTTCCCAGTCGAGAGAAACGCAGGCCCGGCCAGCCAACGGACACGAGATCTGGATAATTGGTACGTCTCAAGCTGCTTGCCTTTGGCCTTCCCGTGAAATGCGGCAGTGAGGCGCTCGTGACGTCATCCATCGGGTCGTCGAGTGCGCCCGAGCCGAGCCACAAGGCGTACTTCGAGACGACATTGCGAGCCTTCGACACCAGGTCAAGGTCTTCTGTTACAACCAGCAGGTCGTCGACGCACTCACGACATCATTCAGGCAGACCGCTCAATCCGCCCGGGTACCCGTCGTCGGCGTCTACGAAACGATGCCCACACCCGGCTACGACTACCAGTCGTGGATGGTCGCTGAGGTTGCAGCGATCGAAGCCGCGGTGACGCACGGAACCTCGACGGAGCACCTGTGATCGACCTCTGCTATCCAGGTCGAACTGGTGAGTCTGCTGACACCTTCGGCCCGATCATCACCAGGTCCATGAAACGCGCGAGGGAATGTCAGTCGACTTCTCAGTCAGATTGGACGGTATAGCTCGTCGGGCCTCTTTTGTCGGCGACGCCTAAGCAGACAGATAGCGCTCAAACACCGACCTGCCAATCCGGTCGACACAGAGAACGACGGCGCCGCAGAGGCTCATGATTTTGTGCTCACGCGCCTGATCCGGCCGACGCGGGAGCGAAGATCGGTCGATCGGTACCGGTAAGCGATCGGGATCGTCTGTTCGGTCGGCCGCCCGATCGGATGTTCTGGACGGGCGGTAGGCAGCCACCGGTACCGGGGATCTGTCGGGCAAACTAAGGCACGTGGAGTCGATCGGAGAGGTCGCGGCGCAGGGCTGCGGTGATTCCGCCGCAGAAAGAGGTAAGTACGGCATCGACGGCGGCATCATCGTCATTCCAGTGTTTGGGGCGCTTGAGGTTGGGCTGGCGAGCACTGTGCTGTGGGCGATAAGGCATCGCAAGCGCGGTATCGCCCGGCTGGCCGGCATCGTCGCCATGGCGGGGGCGGGATCAGCCGCGAGTTACCTTTACTCCACTAGCCGTGGCAAGTTCGCGGTCTGGACGGAGGTGCTGGACGAGCTGCACCTTGGCGGTAACGAAAATGTGTTGGACGTGGGTTGCGGCGGGGGGCTGTGCTGCTCCTTGCAGCGCACCGGCTGCCTGAAGGCAGGGCGGTAGGAGCGGATATTTGGCGGCGCCGGGATCAGAGTGGCAATAGTCGGGCTGCCGCCGAGCACAACGCGGTCGTGGAGGGAGTTCGCGACCGAGTCGACGTCGTCAACGCTGACGCGCGCGACCTGCCGTTCCGGTCAGCGTCGTTCGACGTCGTCGTGAGCAGCCTGACGATCCACAACATCCCGGGGAGCCTCATCGACCCTTTGACATGCGTAGGAGCGTCGTCGTTCGACCGGCCCGCCGGCCTGGTGGTCGGGGGCACAGCATGGTCGACAGGTACCGCCGACGATGTGAGGGGATCGCTTCGTGATCCGTTCTGGGGCGGTCCGAACCCCTTAAGCCCGGGCGTTCTGGATGTGTCTTCGGACCCGACCCTGATCGACATCTATACGGTCACTCGAGCCGATCTGTCCGTAGGATCTTGGAATGGCTCGTGAGGACTACTTGCTCGACAATCGCCAGAGCGAGGCGGGCCGGCGCTTCGATGCTCTCGGGACGCTCTTCAACCCGTCGACCTTCCGGCACATGGGGTCGATCGGCCTGTCACTCGGATGGCGGGTGTGGGAGGTTGGGGCCGGACGTGCAAGCGTGCCTGCCTGGATTGCCGAACAGACCAAGGCCGACGTGTTGGCCACCGATATCGACACCACCTGGCTGGAAGCCGAGGAGGACGGCTTCGTAGTGAAACGGCACGACATCGGAACCGAGCCCGCACCGGACGATTCGTTCGACCTCGTCCACGCTCGACTTGTGCTCGTCCACGTCCCTCAGCGGTCCAAAGCCCTGGCCACGATGATTGACGCCCTCAAGCCTGGTGGATGGCTCCTGGTCGAAGAAGCTGACCCCGGTCTGCAGCCTCTTGCATGTCCCGACGACCACGACGCAGCAGAGGAGCTCGCCAACAAGTTGAAGGTAGCGTTTCGTGCCCTGATGGCCGAACAAGGTGTGGATCTATCATTCGGTCGCAAGCTTCCAAGACTGCTTAGAGCTGCGGGGCTTGTGAACGTGCAGTCGGATGCTTACTTTCCGATCGGCGGCCCTGCGGTAGATCGGCTGGAGCGTGCCACCGTGGAACAGATCCGGGAGCGCCTGATCGCCACAGAACTGGCTACTGGGGACGAGATCGAACAGCACCTATCCAACGTCGCTACAGGTCAGCTCGACTTGGCAACCTCGCCCATGGTGTCGGCCTGGGGTCGGAAGCCCAGTTGACCGATAGTCACCAGCCCGTCGCCAGGTGCCCCCGGATCGCCGGTGTGGTGGCGACGCCGGCTACTCCTCCCCGGAGAAGCGCTCCCATGCCGACTGGCGCGTCATTCCGAGTGCTTCACCGATGCGCGCCCAACTGACGCCTCGCGCTCTGAGCGCGGCGACGTGGTGAGCGACCGCAAGGTCGACGTTCTGATGAGCAGCGTGAGCTCGCACCATCTCAGCGAGGAGGTCCTCGTCAGATAGCGCCTCCCAGGCCTTCAGGGTCTGTGGAATCTGCGATTTGGTCGAAGGAATCGCGTCACCTGCCCGACGTCCTTTGAGATCGAATTCCTCAGCGATTATCTGAGTGCAGAGGTCTACGCACTCATTGCAGATGTATACACCGGGACCGGCGACCAGCTTGACGACGTCGAACTGGCTCTTGGCACAAAACGAACAGCTCAACGCCTCCTTGCTTGAAGTTCGCAACATTCGTCTCCTCACGGCCACGGCAAGTAAGGATAAGCCTGACTACGTCGTCAGGCTAAGCCTGACGGCGGCAGGAGGTCAAGACCGAGCCAAGGGAATCCCACAACCACGGATCGTGGGCATCCAGAACGACGCGGATCTGGTTGATTCGACGCGGTTAGCAGACATTCCGGGCGCAGCTGCGGGGCGCTGGAACAGGCATTCGGCGCTCGCCGGCTCCTTGTCGCCTGCCGTCGCGCCGGCGCTCGAGATTCGGAGGGCGCAGACGAAGGACCGGACCAGCCAACCTTCGCCGGGCAGCACTAGGCGAAGAAGGCCCGCAGCTCTGCCGCCACTAGAGACGGCTGGCGCCTATTGTCCGCAGCCGTGTGGCCCATGCCTCGAAGTGTCACTCGCTTGGCACCCGGCAGGACCGCGCTCAGGCCGTCGAGCGATGCCGTCAGGTTCCCGGCACTCTTGGAGCCGCCGAGCAGAAGGATCTCGCAGTGGAGTCCAGCGAAACGCTCCAGGGGACCGGCAGCATCCATGACGGTCTGCGCGTCGTAGTGCAGGGTCGGGATGAGATCGCGGGGAGACACGGTGCCGGGCGGCACGGGCCGATTCGCCTTCTTTCGGATGACCAGATTCAGCGGGGCTGCGAGTAGAGATCTGGGCAAGTAGCGAGCAGGCGTGCGGTCGGCGGTGGCTTTCATCACGGTGATGAGAGCCGATCCGAGCTTCCCGGCCTTGAGCTCACGCTCGTAGCGGGGCGCCCACGCCGCATGAGTCACACCGTCAAAGGACAGGGGCGGCTCATAGAGCGCGAGTTTCTCGATCTCCGGCCGTACGAGAGCCGTCTCGATGGCGATCACAGCTCCTGCACTGAGGCCGAACACATAGTGGGCGCCTGTTGCTTCCAGGAGGGCACTCAGGTCCTCGATCTCGATGCGCAGACCATGGAAGTCCCCATATGGGCCGCTCGTGCCCCGGCCACGGCGGTCGGGAACATAGACGGTGAAGACGTCGGAAAGCTCACTGGCGAGGGTACGCAGGTTCTCGGAGGTCTGACCGGCCCCGTGCACCAGGATCAAACCTGTCCCCTGGCCCAGTTCGTAGTATCCGATGGCGGTACCGTCGTTCGAGCGGACCGAGCCAACCGACGATGGGCGTGGTTCCACCGAATCCTCGTGCCAGTTACGGATTCTGCTCGACTTGCGCTTCCGAAAGTGTCGGGACGTGCGGCGCCGAGCGCGAGGCGTCGCGATTGACATCGGTCATCTGAGCGACAATAAGGCAATGCGGTCTCTTCCTGCCCGGCGCGCTTGAGCTCGTGGCGGACACCTTGGTCTGTATCGAGAGCGGCTCCCGTCGCGTGTTCGCCTCCGCCTTGGAATGGCCCGGCTGGTGCCGCTCAGCCCGCACGGAGGACGAGGCGCTCGAAGTCCTTGCGGGCTATGCCAGCCGCTACGCGCCGGTGACCGCACGAGCAGGCGTCGGCCTCCCCTCCAGGGCAGCAGAGGGGTTCGAGGTCGTGGAACGTCTCGTGGGAAATACCACCACGGACTTCGGCGCGCCGGCGATCGCCGCCGAGTACGAACGCCGGGCCCTCGACGCCAAGGGCGCCAGGCGCCTGGCCGCGCTGGTGGCCGCCTGCTGGCAAGTCTTCGACGGTGTTGTCGCGTCGGCGCCGGCCGCGCTGAGGAAAGGACCCCGGGGCGGAGGACGTGACCGCGACGAGACCGCCTCCCACGTTGCCGACGCCGAGATCGTCTACGCGCGAAAGCTCGGCATCCGCCTCGGTGACAACCTGCCGGAGACCCGCGCCGCCCTCATCGACCTCCTGGGCACCCGCTCCGACGGTCGGTCACCTGGCGAGAAGGGATGGCCGCCGCGCTATGCAGCCCGCCGCATCGCCTGGCACGTCCTCGACCATGCCTGGGAGATAGAGGACAAGAGCGGGTAGGAGTGATCGTTGTCGCGCTGAGCCGCCGCCAGGTCTCGGACCACCCGGGGACCTGCGACGTCCGGCGCCTCGACAGGCGAAGTGGCAAGGTGTCCCCGTGAAGGTTGCCGTCGCCCAGTTCGCGTCCAAGCCCGACGCTCCCGCCAACCGGGCGCGCACACTCGAGCTCCTGAGGACCGCCGCCGGCAGCGGAGCCGAGCTTGTCGTCTTGCCCGAAGCCGCGATGTACCCCACCGACCGGCCTCCCGCGGAGCTCGCCCAGGCGGCCGAGGCTCTCGACGGGCCTTTCGTCACCGCCCTGGCGGGCGCCGCCGGCGAGCTCGGCGTGAGCGCGATAGCGGGCATGTTCGAGAAGGTGCCCGGCGAGCAGCGGGTGCACAACACCGCTGTGGCGGTCGATGCGACGGGGCTCCTCGGCCGCTATCGCAAGCTCCACCTCTACGACGCCCTGGGCCACAAGGAGTCGGACGCCCTCGTGCCAGGTCGCATCGACGGCGACGAGCTTTTCACCCTGGCGCTCGGGGATTTCGTGATCGGCGTCGCCACGTGCTACGACCTACGTTTCCCCGAGCTGTTCCGCGCACTGGTCGACCGCGGTGCCACCGCCTTCGCCGTGCCCGCCGCCTGGGTCGCAGGTCCGCTCAAGCAAGATCACTGGATGACGATGTGCCGGGCTCGGGCCATCGAGAACACCTCCTACCTGATGGCAGCGGCCCAGCCGCCTCCCACATATTGCGGCCACAGCCTCGTGATCGACCCCATGGGCATCGAACTGGCCAGGCTCGGTGAGACCGAGGGCGTGGCGATCGCCGAAATCTCCTCCGAGCACGTCCGGTCGGTGCGCGAGGCCTTGCCGGTGCTCCTCCAGAGACGTTACGAGGTGCGACCGAGACCTTGAACCGCAGACGGCGGTGGACTGCTCTTGAGGGACACCGGACCGAGCCGAGCGAGCAGTTCGTCCACTGCTTCGGCCCGCGGCAAGGACGGAGTAGCCCCGAGCACGCCCACGGCCAATGCACCAGCCGCCGTCGCCCTCTGCAGGCCGGTCTCGATGTCCCCGCCGCGGGCCAGCGTGGACGCGAGCGCTCCGCAGAAAGCGTCGCCGGCACCGGTCGTGTCGACGACCGGCACCGACAAGGCGGGCACCTCTATAACGCGGTCGCCGTCGAGGTAGACAGAGCCTCTCGGCGCGAGGGTGACGACGACAGACTTGCAGCCACGCCGCAGCAGTACGGCGGCGGCCCTGACAGCCCCGGCGGCATCGTCGACCTTCATCCTGCTCAGCTCCGCGGCCTCGAGCTCGTTCGGGAGGCAGATGTCGACTTTGGAGAGAAGCTCGTCGCTGAGCTCCAGCGCCGGCGAAGGATTGAGCATCGTGATCGCCCCGGCGTTCCTCGCGACGTCGAGCGCGGCCACCACCGCCTCGAGCGGCACCTCGAGCTGCACGAGGAGCACCGATGCGCCCTCGATCAAGCCGGCCGCCTGCCTGACGTGTTGCCCCGTGAGCGTGCCGTTGGACCGGGGCACGACGATGATGAAGTTCTGGCCGCTGGCTTCGACGGTTATGTGCGCGATCCCGGTATCGACACTGGGGTCGCTCGTGAGATGGGAGACGTCCGCACCGTCGGCTACCAGCAGGGACCGGATCGCCCCAGCGAAGGAGTCCGAGCCGACCCTGCCGACCATCGCAGTCGTCACGCCCTGGCGGGCGCATGTCACGGCCTGGTTGTTGCCCTTGCCCCCGGGCACCATCGTGAAGGAGCTGCCGATCACCGTCTCACCAGGCAATGGCAACGTGTCAGTCCGCACCGTCAGGTCCATCGACAGGCTCCCGACCACTACCACCTGTACCACGGCCCGCCGGCTCACGTGTCGAGGCGCAGGATCAGCCACTGGAGCAGCATCGTCTCGTTGACGTTGCGGCTGAGGCGCGTCGCGGCCTCGTCTATGGCCGCCATGGCGGCGAGGGTGGTCCTCAGGCGCTGCGCCGAGACCTGAGGCGCGACGAGGCGCTCGCGGTACACAGAAAGGAGGGCATCGAGACCTGCGCGAAGCTCGTCGGTTCGCACCCGTCGTTGCTCACGGCGGTGTCGCTCCTCGATCGCGGCCCGTCCCGGGACGCCCCTCTCGCCCCCCCGCTCTGCCTCCTCTTGGAGCAGGGCCAGCTCCTCGGCCTGACGCGCCCGCACGACCTCGAGCGGCTCACCAGCGGCGGCGACGAGCTCGTCGGCGAGCTCGGCGACCCTCGACCCCGTCCCGTCCAACCGGCTCGGAACGGTTCTCCATCGGTGCAACCGCTCGGCGAAACCCAAGTCGCGCGCCAGCAGCCTGGCCCTGTCGAGCCGCCCGCCTGCGGCCTCGGCGACAGCGGCGGCGGTCGCGACCTCGACGCCCTCGGCTGTAAGGACCTCGACGACAGTCCCAGCGTCGAGCGGTTTGAACTGGACCTGCACGCACCTGCTCGCGATCGTGACGAAAGAGCGGGGAACGGCCTCGGCGATGAGGATGATGACGGTTGTGTCCGGTGGCTCCTCGATCGTCTTCAGCAAGGCCGGCGCGGCCTTGTCGACAAGGTCGAAGTCGACCAGGACGAGGACCTGGTAGCGGGCGACGCGCGGGGTGCGCAAGGCCATGCGGCCGACCTCGCGTGCCTGGTCGACCAGGATCGAGGCACCGGCACGCTCGATGACGGCGAGATCCGGATGTCGGCCCGCGAGCACCTCCAGACACGAGGGGCACTGCCCACAGCCCCTATCGGGGCACAGCAGAGCCGCCGCGAAAGCAATCGCCGCGTCACGCCTCCCGGTGCCGAGCGGCCCGAGGAACAGGTAGGCGTGCAGGGGCGTCCGCAGCGAACCGCGGAGAAGCCGCACCGCTTCCGGCTGGCCTCTCACCCGGTCGAGCACGGGTGCCCGGCTCGGGCCCTCGACCACGGTCACGAGGGGCCCCCGATGCCGAGACGTGACCGAACGGCTCGCAACACCTCGGCGGCGACTTCGGCCGCGGGCCCGGAGCCGTCGACCACGACCCAGTGCTCGGCGTCGTCCGCGGCGAGCTTGCGGAAGCCTTCGCTCACTCGCAAGTGGAACTCCCGGTCTTCGCCTTCGATCCGGTCAGGGCTCATTCCCGGTAGTTGCGCGTGCTGGGCGGCGCGGCGTGCCTCGGCGAGCTCCAGGGGAAGGTCCAGGAGAACCGACAGGTCGGGCCACCTGCCTCCGGCCGCAAGGTCGCAGGCCAGGCGCACCTCCTCGATCGGCAAGCCTCGGCCGTAGCCCTGGTAGGCGAGCGTCGAGCCCGCGAACCGGTCGACGACGACGTGGCGCCCAGCTGCGAGCGCCGGTTCGATGCGGTCGCTCAGATGCTCGGCGCGCGCCGCCAACATGAGATGCAGCTCGGCTCGGGGCGCAAGCACGCCGAGCGACGGGTCGAGAAGAAGCGCCCGGATGCGCTCGGCGATAGGGCTCCCGCCCGGCTCGCGGCTCTGCTCGGCGCCGATCGCCGCGGCAAGAAGGCGGGACTGGGTCGATTTCCCGGCGCCCTCGCCGCCTTCGAGCGCGACAAAACGCCCCTTTGTGCCCACAGTTCGAACGATAGAGCCTCACGGCCTGCACCACGGCAGTAGCCGCTGGCGGAGGCGGTCGCTTCGCCGGCCCGCGGCCCCGTTTCTCGGGGCGCGCGGGGACAACTGCTCAGGCCTCGGCCTTGAGCTCGCGCTCGAGCGGCTTCGACTCGCTCCAGAGCATCAGGTTCAGGCCTGCCGCCAGCACGCCGCCTACGAGGGGCGCCACGATGAACAGCCACACTTGGCTGAGCGCGGTCCCGCCCTGGAACAACGCCGGACCGAGCGCTCGCGCCGGGTTCACCGAAGTGCCGTCGAGCGGTATGCCCACCAGGTGGATCACCGTCAGCGAGAGGCCGATCGCGAGCCCCGCGAAGCCGGCGGCGGCTCCCTTTTCGGTCGCCATGAGAACGACGAACACGAGAAGAAACGTGAGCACGATCTCGAGGACGAAGGCACCACCCTCGCTGATGTGCTTGCCGTAGGAGTCGGTGCCGAGCGTTCCCGTTTGGTCCACGACCTTGCCGAAGCTGGAAGTCATCAACTTCAACATTGCGCCACCGGCGATGCCACCGACGAACTGCACGACCCAGTAACCGGCCGCCTCGCGCAAAGGGATGCGCCCGGCGAGCAGCGCCCCCAGGGTGACAGCCGGATTGACGTGGCAACCCGACACCGGTCCGATGGCATAGACGAGCGCCAGGAGCACGAGGCCGAAGGCGAACGCCACGCCGACGGGCCCGATCAGCTTGATCCCGCCGACCGCGCTCCCGACGGCGAAAAAGACCAGGACGAACGTACCGACCAGTTCAGCCACGAGCTTCTTGGCCATAGACGAAACCCCCTTAGGTTGACGGGCGAAACCCTCCCGCGTCTGCGCCAGCGGATCGGCCGCCAGAGCTTCGCACAGAGCCTCCGCGGGAGGCGATCTGCCTACCAGTCCTCAGGCTGAGAAACCGAGTCGGTGCTAGTCCTCCTGAGCGCGGCCCCTGGCGCTCTGCGCGCCCCGGCCTTCTTGGCGCCGGCAGCCTTCTTGGCGCCGGCAGCCTTCTTGGCGCCGGCAGCTTTCTTGGTAGTCCCGGCCTTCTTGGTAGTCCCGGCCTTCTTGGTAGTCCCGGCCTTCTTGGCCGCCCCGGCCGTCGTGGTGCCGACTGCCTTCGCCCCGGCGGTCTTGCGCGCTCCGGCGGCCTTGCGCGCTCCGGCGGCCTTGCGCGCTCCGGCGGTCTTGCGCGCCCCGGCTGTCTTGCGCGCTCCGGCCTTCTTCGTTCCGGCGGCTCTGCGAGGGGCGCGCTTGGAGGGACCAGCCGCGCGGCGCTCCGCGATCAGCTCGACGGCGCGTTCGAGGGACAGCTCCTCCGGGTCGTCGCCCCGGCGCAGCGAGGCGTTCGTCGTCCCGTCGGTGACATAAGGTCCGAAACGGCCCGAGCGCAGCACGATCGGCGATCCCGACTCGGGGTCGGTCCCAATCTCGCGAAGCGGCGCAGGGCTCGAGCCGTAGCGGCCTTTCTTCGGCTCGGAAAGTAGGCGGAGCGCCTCTTCGAGTGTCACCGTGAACAGCTGGTCCTCGGTCTCAAGGCTGCGAGTCTCAGAGCCCCGCTTCAAGAACGGGCCGAACCGGCCGTTGGCGGCGATGATCTCCTCACCGGTCTCGGGATCTGCGCCGACGGTGCGTGGGAGCTGTAACAGACGCAGAGCGTCGTCCAGGGTGACCTCCACCATGTTCATCGTCTTCAGCAGCGACGCCGTCCGTGGCTTGTCGGTCTCCCCGGTCGCCTCCCCGAGCTGGACATAGGGACCGAAACGCCCGGCGCGCAGCAGCACCGTCTTCCCCGTGACCGGGTCTTGGCCGAGGACCCGATCCGAGGACGGGTTCTCGAGCAGCTCGGCAGCCTTCTCCAAGGTGACCTCGTCGGGAGCCAGTTCCTCCGGGATCGCGGCGCGCTCCTCGCCGCGCTGCAGGTACGGGCCGTAGCGACCCACGCGGACAACGATCTCACGCCCGTTTGCATCCGTGCCGAGCGAGATCGAGTTCACCTCCCGGGCGTCGATCTCGCCGAGATGCAGCTCCACGGCCCGCTTGAGGCCGTGGACACCGTCGACGGCCAGCGAGTGGCCCGGCGCTTTTGCCGATCGCACGCCCTCCGTCGCGCTCTCGCCGAAGTAGAAGCGCTCGAGCCAGGGGACCTCCTCCTCCCCTCCCGAGGCGATCTCGTCGAGATCGTCCTCCATCGAGGCTGTGAACCCGTAGTCGACCAGGTTGGCGAAGTAGTCCTCCAGCAGGCCGACGACGGCGAAGGCCGTGAAAGAGGGGACGAGCGCCGTCCCCTTCTTCCAGACATAGCCGCGGTCCTGGATGGTCCCGATGATGCTCGCATAGGTCGAGGGCCGGCCGACGCCGAGCTCCTCGAGGCGGCGAACGAGCGAGGCCTCGGTGTAACGAGCCGGCGGCTTGGTGGCGTGGTCCTCGACCTCGAGGCCGTCGCAGACCACGTCGCCCCCGACGACCAGCCTGGGCAGGCGCACATCCTGGCCGTCGCGGCGCTCGCCGTGGCCGTCCCCGTTCTCGTCCTCGTCCTCTCTGTACACGGCGAGAAAACCGGGGTCGGTGATGACCGTGCCGTTGGCCACGAACGCCGTCGTGGTGCCGGCTGGAGCGACCGAGGACTTGGCCGAGGTCCGCGCCTCGATGCGCGCCCGCGCGCTCGTCCCGGTGGCGTCGTTCATCTGCGAGGCGAGCGTCCGCTGCCAGACGAGCTCGTAAAGACGCCGCTCCTCGCCCTTGAGCTCGCCGGCGACCTGAGACGGGGTGCGGAAGCGGTCGCCGGCAGGCCGGATCGCCTCGTGGGCCTCCTGGGCGTTCTTGACCCTGCTGCGGTAAACCCTGGGAGAGCGAGGCACCGACTTTTCCCCATAGAGCGCCCGAGCCTGGTCCCGAGCGGCCCTGACGGCGGTGTCCGACAACGTCGTCGAGTCGGTGCGCATATAGGTGATGTAGCCCCGCTCGTAGAGGTGCTGGGCGACCTGCATGGTCCGCTGCGCCGAGAAGCGCAGTTTGCGGGCCGCCTCCTGCTGGAGCGTGGAGGTGATGAACGGAGCGGCCGGCGAGCGCCGGTAGGGGCGTTCCTCGACGCTCGCGACACGGAACTCGGCGCCGTCGAGGGCCGCCACGAGCCCGGTCGCTCCCGGCTCGTCGAAGAGAATGACCTCGTCCGGTGATATGAGCGTCCCTGTCGGGGCGAAGTCGTCGCCCGTGGCCACCTGGCGACCACCGATCTCGACCAGGCGCGCGGCGAAGGGCTGCGCGTCGGCGGAGAAGCTCCCCTCGACGCTGCACCAACTGGCCGAGCGGAACTGCATCCGCTCGCGCTCACGCTCTACCACGATCCGGGTGGCCACGCTCTGCACCCGACCCGCGGAGAGGCCCTTGGCCACCTTGCGCCAGAGCACGGGCGAGACCTCGTAGCCGTAGAGACGGTCGAGTATGCGCCTTGCCTCTTGCGCGTCCACCAGGCGCCGGTCGAGGTCACGAGGATGCTCGATGGCGGAGTGGATGGCGGCGGGAGTGATCTCGTGGAACACCATGCGCTTCACCGGGACCCGGGGCGAGAGCACCTCGGCCAGGTGCCAGGCGATGGACTCGCCCTCGCGGTCCTCGTCTGTCGCCAGGTAGACCTCGCTCGCCGAGGAGACGAGGCGGCGAAGCTTCGCGACCTGCTCTCGTTTCTCGCGCGACACGACGTAAAGAGGCTTGAAGTCGTTCTCCACGTCGACGCCGAGACGGGCCCACGGCTCGGCCTTCAAGGCGGCCGGGACGTCGGCCGCCGATCGGGGCAGATCGCGAATGTGGCCGATCGACGACTCGACGACGTAGTCACCACCGAGGTAGCCGGCGATGGTCTTCGCCTTCGCCGGCGACTCGACGATCACTAGTGGCTTGGGCATGTGCGCTAGTCCCGGTCAGGGCGGCTGGCCCCGAGGGCGCCGGTCCGCGAGAAGTTAGGAGCGTACAACGGCATCGTCGGTGCTTGCCGGCGAGTCGGATGCCGGTGAGTCGGCTGCCGGTCCCCCGGTCGGGAGAGCGGCGTCAATGTCCGCCTTCTCGGAGTCGAGCGTGCCCGTCGAGCGCTTGGAGAAAGCAATCGCAGCGAGCAGGATCAAAAGGGCGACGCCGGCGATGCAGTACTTGGCGACGTCGTTGTGCCGGAGTGTGATCACCGTCGGCAGGATGAGCAGCGAAACGAGGTTCATCACCTTGATGAGCGGGTTCATCGCCGGGCCGGCGGTGTCCTTGAACGGGTCACCGACGGTGTCGCCGATGACGGCGGCCTTGTGGCACTCGGACCCCTTGCCGCCAAGATGGCCGTCCTCGATGTACTTCTTGGCGTTGTCCCAGGCGCCGCCGGAGTTCGAGAGGAAGTTCGCCATCAGCTGGCCGGTCAGGATCGTGCCGGTGAGGAAGGCGCCGAGGGAGAGGTAGTTGATCCCGAAGCCGACGATGACCGGTGAGAGAACCGCGAGCAGGGCCGGGGTGGCGAGCTCCCGCTGTGCGGCCGCTGTGCAGATGGAGATGACGTTGCCGTACTCCGGCTTCTCGGTGTAGTCCATGATCCCGGGGTGCTGGCGGAACTGGCGGCGCACCTCTTCGACGACCGTCCCCGCTGACCGTCCGACGGCCCGGATGGCAAGTGACGCGAACAGGAAGACGACCGACCCGCCGATCAAAAGGCCGATGAACGTCGTCGGGATCGCCACGTTGACCTGAGTGAGAGCATTGCGGAACAAGGCGTCGCCCGTGACGTGCTTCAGCTGTGGAAACTCGTTGCCGATGGTCTCGACGAACGACGAGAACAGGGCGACTGCGGCGATGACCGCGGAGCCGATCGCGACCCCCTTGGTGATCGCCTTGGTGGTGTTGCCGACGGCGTCGAGGCTCACCATGACCCGCTCGGCCTCGCCCGTGAACTCACCCGACATCTCGGCGATGCCGGCGGCGTTGTCCGAGACCGGCCCGAAGGAGTCCTCCGAGATGATCATCCCCGTCGTCGACAACATACCGATGCCGACAAGGGCCACGAAGTAGAGCGACACGGTCAGCTTGCCGCTGCCCAGCGCGACCGCGCCCGCGATCGCCACGATGATGGCCATGATCGCCCACACGCTCGACTCGAGACCGATCGATATGCCGGCCAGCACCGTCGTCGCCGGGCCGGTGCGGGTCGCCTGGGCGATCTCCTGTACCGGACTCTGGTCGGTCGAGGTGAAATGCTCCGTGATGAGGCTCGCCACGTTCGCCAACGCAACGCCGATGACCACGGCCCAGAAGACTTTCAGGTCGTGGACGTAGAACTGCGCGACGAGAAACGCTCCGATGAGGGTGAGCACGGTGCCGGTACGAAAGCCGCGGTTGATCGGGGCCATGGCCGACTTGTCGCGGGGACGAGCGCGCACGATCAAGATGCCGAACGCGGACGTGAGGATGCCGATGCCGGCGACGACGAGCGGGAAGAGCAGGCCGCGCGCGGGTGGCAGGTGGAGCGACTGGAAGGCGGAGTATCCGAGGATCAACGAGGCGATGATGGTGATCTCGTAGGACTCGAAGAGGTCGGATGCCATCCCGGCACAGTCGCCGACGTTGTCGCCGACGTTGTCGGCGATCGTGGCGGCGTTACGAGGGTCGTCCTCGGGGATCCCTACCTCGACCTTGCCGACGAGGTCGGCCCCCACGTCGGCGGCCTTGGTGAAGATGCCGCCGCCGACACGCATGAACAAGGCGATGAGCGATGCGCCGAACCCGAAGCCGACCAGCACGGCCGTGGCCGTGTTCTGGAATATGAACACGATCGTCGTCGCACCGATGAGGCCGAGACCGACGCAGAGCAGGCCGGTGATGCCTCCAGTGCGAAACGCCACCTTCAGCGCGGGTGGCAACTTCCCTTCGCTGGCCGCGGCCGCCGTGCGGACGTTGCCGCGCACCGACATGCTCATGCCGATAATGCCCGTCAGCCCGGAGAAGATCGCGCCGCACAAAAAGGCGATGGCGCGGGCGAAGCCGGCCTGCACGAAGGTCAGCGCCACCGTCCCGTCCGGACGTACGACCTTGGTGGCGGTGAAGAACACGAGCACGAACAGCGGGACGACGATGATCGCGATCGTCCTGAACTGTCGGCGCAAGAACGCGACGGCGCCTTCTTGGATCGCGCCCGCGATCTCACGCATCTTGGCGGTACCGGTGTCAGCGGCGAGCACGCCGCGCATCAGGTAAAAGGCGGTTCCGATCGCCACCAGGCCCGTGGCGAGTGCGAACACGAGCCAGTCTCGCTCGGCGCCGCCGAGCACGAAAGCCTGATAGCCCTCGGCCGCGAACAGATGAGGAGGCATTACTTGCTCCTTTGGTCGGGTCGGCTCGGACAATACGGTAGGCGGCCCGTAGATTCAAACTGCGCAATTGACTGGGCAGTCGGCGACCGTTGTCCGTTGCTGTGCGTGAGCGGCCCGAGCCGGCGGCCTTCGGAGCCAGGAGGCGGGCGGCAGCCCTTCGTGGACCGACGGTCAGGCGCGACCGGGACCGCCTGGGACAGCGTCGTGGCCCCCCGTCGCAGGCGCCTCAGCGTGATCGGGGGTTGAGATCACCCAGTAGAGGGGGTTCACCATCCCGACGCCACGGCCACGGGCGGCGACCATGCCTTCGACCACGACGCGGGCTCCGGGCTCGATGCCGGCTACGCGCCGGCGGCCTTGGAACACCGCCATCACCTGTCCGGTCCCGTCAGCGATCGTGCATTCGAGCGACGAGACACCGGCTCGTGGCTGGACGCGCACCGTCCGTATCCGCCCCGCGACCCGGGCACGCTGACGCGGTCGCAGGTCACTGATGGGAACGGCGCCGGCGGCAAGACCTGACGGGGAGGCGGTCTGGAAGCCGGCGACGCGCTCCGCCGCCGTCCTGGCACCCGCCTCGCGCGCCGCCCGGCTCGGCCCGATCGTGCCGAACTCGGCGTCGTGCAGCGCTCCTGTCCCCCGCTCTCCCCCCGCCTTCCAGGGAACCAATTCCCTCCGCCGCTTCCCGAGCTGGAAGGGCACGATCGTCGCGTTCACGTTCGGCAACTCGCCGACGAACGCGGCGATGCGGTCCGACGTGCGGTCGTGCAGCAACCGTTGCCATGCCCCCGGCACCACGCGGTGCGGCAGGAGCACGCTGACCTCCGTCTGGCCATCGGCCGCCACCTCGGCTACCAGCTCCATCGAGGCCCTGATCAACCGACGGTCGGGGCATTCGACAAGGTCAAGAGGAAAGCGTGAGAGACCGAGCTCGGCCCATTGAGCCTCGAGCTCGGCCGCGCGGGCACTGTCCAACACGAAATGCACCGCCCGAAGCTCGTCCGGGTCAAGCATGCGGGCGTACTGCAGGGCTCGGGCATCGGCGAGATCCAGCCGGTCGACGAATACGAGAACGACGTGACGGCGAAGGATCGGGGCCACGGCGGCGTTGCTGACGTTCTCCTCCAGCTCCTTGCGCTCCTCCTCGTACTCCTTGTGGAGACGGATCAGGGTGGGCACGAGGATGATGAAGAGCAGGACGACGATCCAGACGCCTTCGCGGAACTTCACGATAACGAAGATGAGCACGACGCTGAGGGACAGGATCCCGGCAAATCCGTTGATGGCGAGCTTGTGCTTCCATCCCTTCTCCCGCAGGCGGAGGTGGTGCTTGGACATGCCGAAGCCCGCGAAGCTGAAGCCGGTGAAGACGCCGACGGCGTATACGCCGACCAGGATGTCCACCTGCGCGTGAGTGACGATGAGAAGTGCCTCGGCAGCGATGGCGAGGATGATGATCCCGTTCGAGAAAACGAGCCGGTGCCCGCGGCGGGTGAGTCGGCGCGGGAGGAAGGAGTCCTCCGCCACGAAGCTGGCGAGGTTCGGGAACCCGTTGAAGCTCGTGTTGCCGCCCGTCCAGAGGATCAGCATCGTGGCGGCTTGTACGAAGAAGAAGCCGAACTTCCCGAACCAGGCTGTGCCGAAGACGTACTTCGCCTCCTGGGAGAGCACCGTCGGACTGCCGTGCACGTAGGGAACGGCGTGAGTGATGTGGGCGAGGATCGACACCCCCGACACGAGTGAGCCGAGGATTATCGACATGATGACGAGCACCCGGCGGGCATTGGGACCCTCCGGCTGGCGGAACGTCGAGACGCCGTTCGAGATCGCCTCGAGGCCCGTCAGCGACGACCCGCCGTTGGCAAAGGCACGCAGCACGATGATGATCCCTGCCCCGTACAAGAGCCCGCTGCCGGGCGTGCCGATCGGCACGACCCCCGGGTGGTGGATCGAATGGGCGTGCAGCTGCCCGAGCGCGGCCCGGATGAGTCCGATGATGATCACGAGCCCGGTCGCGGTGATGAAAAGGTACGTCGGAAGGGCGAACATGCGGCCGGCCTCGCGAATTCCGCGCAGGTTGCCGTAGCACATGAGCGCCACGACGGCTACCGAGATCGCAGTGGGAAGCTCACCGTGCGCGAGGATCGGAAAAGCAGAGGTCAAGGCGTCGGTCCCCGCTGCGACCTGCACGGCGACGGTCACGACGTAGTCGATGATCAAGGCGACGGCGGCAATCTGTGCCACCTTCACTCCGAAGTTCTCCCTGGCCACGACGTAGGAACCGCCGGCTCGTGTGTAGACCATGACGACCTCTCGGTAGGAGAGGGTCACGAAGAGAAGCACGACTATCACGGCCAGGGTGATCGGCAGGAGAAGGCTGAAGGCGGCAACGCCGACGGCTCTGACGAGCACAAAGAGCATCTCCTCGGTTCCATAGGCGGTGGAGGAGATGCAGTCCGGGGAGAGGACGCCGAGCGCGGTCGGCTTGCCGAGGCGCTCCACGGAAAGGCGCTCGGTGACCAGCGGCGGCCCGAGCAGCGCCTTTTTCAGGCGGTAGGAGAACGACTCGGGAAGGACGACGACGTCGCCCAATTCCTGACGACTGAATCTTTCGCCGACGTCATCCTTGCTCAGAGGCGGTGACGACAGCGGTGACGACAGCGGTGACGACAGCGGTGACGATGGAGATGGCGCTTGTTCGACCGCCGGCTGGCCAAGGTCGTCGATCGTTCCGCCCGGCACGACTTCTGAGCCTACTTTGTCGCTCCAGGCTGATGATTCCGAATAGGCGAGCGGTTCGAGCGACCACCGCGGTCGCCGCGGCGGTCCGGTGCCAAGGATGCCGGTGAGTTGTGCAGGCGCGCTCCCGGGTGTTCGATAGTCGTCATGCACGTCATCGTCGTCGGGTGCGGGAGGACCGGCGCGGGACTGGCCGCCGAGTTGACCAATGCCGGCCACTCGGTCGCCATCATCGACAAACTTCCCCGCTCGTTCCGGCGGTTGCCAGCCGACTGGCCGGGACAGCAGATCGTCGGCTTCGGGTTCGACCGGGATCACCTCGAGGAGGCCGGGGCGACGCGTGCGGCTGCCCTCGCCGCGGTCACCAGCGGCGACAATTCCAACATCCTCTGTGCCCGCATCGCCCGCGAGACCTACGAGATCCCCAACGTGGTGGCCCGGATCTACGATTCGCGCCGCGCCGAGATCTTCCAACGGCTGGGAATCCCCACGGTGGCGACGGTCCCCTGGGCGATCGACCACGTACTCCGCCGGATTCTTCCCGAACGCGCCATCACCGAATGGTCCGACTCGACGGGCCAAATGCACCTGATCGAGCAACCGCTGCCCACCGAGTGGGAGGGACGCCGCTTGCCGTCTGCTGCCCTCCACGGCGAGGGGATCCGCGTCGTCGCCGTAACCCGGGCGGGCGTGCCGACGGTAGACGTCGATGATCTCGTCGGACAGGAAGGCGACGTCCTCCACCTCGTCGTCACACGCGACGTGGAAAGCAAGATTGAAGCGTTGTTCCCTGGTGCATCGGTTGTCGCGGAATCGAGGGACGGGGGGAACCACGGGTGAAAGTGGCGATCGCGGGTGCGGGCAACGTGGGCCGGTTTCTCACTGAGGACCTGGCGCGAAATGGGCATGAAGTAGTGCTGATAGATCGAGACCCCGATCGCCTGGCCACGTTGCCGCCGATAGAGGGCGTCCGCTGTGTTACCGCAGATGCCTGCGAAGTCTCTGCCCTGCAGGCGGCCCATTTCGATGAGATGGATGTCGTGGTGGCCACCACCGGCGACGACGAGGACAACCTCGTCGTCTCCCAGCTCGCCAAGCAAGAGTTCGCCGTCCCTCGGGTGATCGCAAGGGTGAACCACCCGAAGAACAACTGGCTCTTCAATGAGATGTGGGGCGTGGACGTGGCGGTGTCGACGCCTCATCTGCTCGCGGGCCTCGTTGAGGAGGCTGTGTCGGTCGGAACGCTGGTCCGCCTGCTGCAGTTTGAAGGCGGTCACACCCGCCTCATGGAGGTGACGTTGGACGCCGGCTCGCCGGTTCTAGGCAGCGAGTTCGGGGCGCTCGTCCTGCCTCGTGGTGCCGCTGTCGTCGCGCTCGTGCGAGACGGCCACGTGGTCGTGCCGCGGGCGGACGCGCCCTTGGTCGTTGGGGACGAAGTCGTGTTGCTCGTCAGCGCGCAGTGCGAAGACGACGAGATCCGCACGCTTCTCATGCAGGGCTCGTGACGGACGCTCCGGACGGGCCACAATCCGAGGAGGGTCCCGGGCCGGAGGGCGCCGAGCCGGAGGGCGCCGAGCCGGACCCGGAGGGCGCCGAGCCGGACCTGGAGGAGCCGGGCGAGCCGGGGCCGGGCGAGCCGGGGCCGGGGGAGGAGCCGGGCGAGCCGGGGCCGGGGGAGGAGCCGGGCGAGCCGGGGCCGGGTGCGGTGCCGGGGTCTCCTGGACAAGAAGGGCCCATCGGTGGCGAGACCCCCCCGGAGTCGTCGATGCCCAAACGGCGTCGCAGTCGCAACCGCGGTCGCCATCGCCACAGGCCCGACGCCGGGCCTGCCGACGAGGGTGCCGACGGGAGCGGTGCCGTCGACCAGGGGCTGGCGGGCAACAACCAGCGCGCCGGCTCCGGGCGGCCCACCGGGCACGTCCCGGCCACATATGGCGCACTGGAAGCCGCGTTCTTCGACCTCGACAAGACGGTCATCGCAAAAGCCTCGATGGTTGCCTTCGGTCGACCCTTCTACAACGGAGGCTTGATCAATCGGCGAACCGTGCTACGGGCGGTCTACGGCGAGCTCATCTACCTCCACCTCGGGGCGAGCGAGCAGAAACTCAACCAGATCCGCGAGTCGATCCTCCGCCTGATCAAGGGCTGGCACAGCGACCGGGTACGCGAGATCGTCGCCGAGGCGATCGAGGCCATCGTCGAGCCGATCATCTTTGCGGAGGCAGCCGACCTCATCGACTGGCACCATGAGCACGGACGCCTCGTCGTCATCGTGTCGGCGTCACCAGAAGAGATCGTGACTCCGCTGAGCAGGTTTCTCGGTGCGGACGAATGCATCGCGAGCCGAGCGCGTGTGGACGACCAGGGCCGCTACACAGGCACGATGCAGTTCTACGCCTTCGGGCCCTTCAAGGCCGAGGCGATGGACGCCCTCGCAGCCGAACGTGGCATCGACCTCGCTGCCTCCTATGCGTACACAGATTCCTACACCGACCTACCGATGCTGGAGGCCGTTGGCCACCCAGTCGCCGTCAACCCAGACCGGGTGCTGAACCGTTACGCGCGCGAGCACGACTTCGAGGTCCTCCATTTCAGCCAGACGGTCAGCCTTTGGAGCAGGGTGCGGGACCGCCTCGGGGCGGTGCCACCCCGCCCCGCCATTGCGGTGTCGGCCGGTGCGGTGGCCCTCGGCCTGGGGGCTGCCGCCGCGGGCTGGTGGTTGGGCTCACGCAGGCGCAGCACCTAGCTGCGCCTCACCGGGTCGTCAGTCGCCGCGGAGACGCTTCGCCGCGATGATGCCCAGAGCGACGAGCAATATCAGTATCACGAGCTTCTTCGTCATGGCGCGATCGTAGCCAGCGGCGGCCCGGCGGAGGAAGATCCTGTTTCTTGCGGGCCGGCCGCGGCAAACGAGCCAGGTCGAGTCGAGTCCTCCGCGCTGGGAGAGCCGCACCGCCACTGCCCGTGTTCAGCCAGCCGCTGAGTGCCGTCAAGACTCAGGCGCGTGCGTGATTTCACGCGCATAGAGAGGTAATCACGCACGCGTCTGCACGAAAGGCCGGGGGAAACTGGGTTCGGCGCGCCTCAGGCGGTGCGCTCTGGAGCCGGCGGCGCAGCCCTCAGGCGGCGCCCGAGCTCAGACGGTCAGAAGGTCCCGAGCTCCCGTGTCGCTCGAGGGGTGCCGCAGCTTCGACATCGCCCGCGCCTCGATCTGGCGTATCCGCTCGCGCGTGAGGTTGAAGTGCTCCCCGACCTCTTCCAGCGTGCGCGGCTCGCCCCTGTCCAGGCCGAAGCGCAGCTTCAGGATCTCGCGTTCGCGCTCGTCGAGCGGGGCCAGCAGCCGGTTGATCTCGAGCGGCAGCAAAGCGGTAGCAGCGACCTCGAAGGGTGACTCGGCCGACCGGTCCTCAACCACGTCGCCGAGCTCGGCGTCCCCGTCCTCGCGGAGCGGCTCCGACAGCGAGAGAGGCTCGGCCCGGAACCTGAGCGCCTCGATCAGCTTGTCCTCCGGCAGCTCCACCTCGGCTCCGAGCTCGGTCAGGGTCGCCGGCCGCCCGAGCTTGAGCTCGAGGCGGGCCTGTGCCTTCTGCACCCGGGCCAGGGTGTCCCCGGCGTGCACGGGCAGCCGGATCGTCCGCCCCGTGTTGGCAATGCCACGTGTGATCGCCTGGCGGATCCACCAGGTGGCGTAGGTCGAGAACTTGAAGCCCTTGCGCCAGTCGAACTTCTCGACGGCGTGCATCAGGCCGAGGTTGCCCTCTTGGATCAGGTCGAGCAACGGTAAACCCGAGGCCTGGTACTTCTTCGCGATCGAGACGACCAGACGAAGGTTCGACTGGACGAAGGTTCGCTGGGCGGTCTCGCCCTCCCGCACGAGCCGGTTGAGCTCCCGGCGCCGGGTGGGCGTCGTCGCCTTGGACTTCGCCCTCAGCTCCTCCTCGGCGCTCCAACGAGCCTCGATCGCCTGCGCCAGCCGTACTTCGTCGTCCTTGGTGAGCAGCGGATACTGGCCGATGTCGGTCAGATACAGCCTGACGAGATCCTCCTCGTCGCGCTCAACTCGCTCTTTCGCCAAGGTCTCAAAGCCTCCGTGGGTTCGGCCGGTACAGCTCCGCGCTGCTCCGAAGTGACGCGTAGCGGGGAGCCGTCCGCGTCTACCTTCGCTGCCCCACATCGCGCCGGTCAGCGAACTTGCGCTGCCTCATTACTCGAACGTAAGTGTAACGGTGGAGTCAAGCTTGGCCGTGCAGGGTTCTTGCCCTGGCAACGCGGCCGTGCTAAGGCTCGCAGCGTCACAACGGCGCTCCCGTGCTCACTGCGGCGTCCAGAGAGGCCAGGGTCCCGGAGCCAGGACAACAGCGCTGAGCTGGCCTGATCGGCTCTCAGCGAGGCTCCGTGGGCGAGCGCCCGTGGGCTAGCCGGCGTGGGCGAGCTCCCGTGGGCTAGCCGGCTCGGCTGCAAAGAGCGGACCCTTCCGCCCGTACCACCTCGAGGTCGGTGACGGCCCTGCCGATCGTACGGACGACTGCGCCGTCTGCGGCCGGAGTGCACAGCTCCAGGCGGAGGGCATATTCGGCGAGCAGCAGAGGGTAGAGCCCACCGGCGACATCAGCCACGAGCTGGAGACCGTTGTCTGGTGGACTGTCGCGAGATCCCGGAGCTGTCCCGGCACCGTAGGAGGCGTCGTCGCGGGCGGGCAGGGCTCGGGCCAGCTCGTCGCCAAGGTGGTTCTCTGGAAGAACCGTGAGCTCCTCGAGCCCCAGGAGCCCCGTCGAGACGGGAAGCAGGCTCTCGAGCAGCGAGGCCCTCCAGGCATGGGCAAGGCTCGCCGACGCGGCCCAGCGTGCACAGCTCGCCGGCACGAGACCCGGCGCCCGCTCGCCCAAGCGACGAAAGCAGGTCAACTCGACGGCGCGGAGCGCTCCGAGCTGCCTGGAGGTGTCGAGGAGGTTCAAGAAAGCTACGGGCAAACGCGCCCGGACGGTCCTCGAGCGATCGGGCGCGCTGAGCCAACCGTCGAAGCCGAGGCCCGGTACTGGTTCGTGATCGGCATCCGCCGGTCCTTGCCAAAGCCGCGGCTTGTCACCCGGGGCCCGGGCGGGGCTTGACGCCGTTTGTACTCGGCGTGGTCGACGAGGTCGATGACCCTTCGGACCGTGGCCGCGTCGAATCCCGCCGAGACCAGGTCGGAGACGGTGAGGTCGCGCTCCACATAGCCCTCCAGGATCGGGTCCAAGACGCCGTAGGGCGGGAGGCTCTCGTCGTCTCGCTGGTCCGGCCGCAGCTCCGCCGAGGGGGGCTTGGTGATGACCGCCCGGGGGATGAGGTCGCGACCCGCGACGGAGTTCCTGTGCTCGCAGAGCTCGTACACGAGCGTCTTCGGGACGTCCTTCAACACGGCGTAGCCGCCCGCCATGTCGCCGTAAAGCGTCGCGTAGCCGACCGCCATCTCACTCTTGTTGCCCGTGGTCAGCACGAGCCACCCCCGCTCGTTGGAGATCGCCATCAAGATGACGCCCCGAATGCGTGCCTGGAGATTCTCACCCGCCAGACCCGCCGAGGGGTCTCCGACCGGTTCGAGCATCTCCAGAAGCACGCGGTGGGCGGCCTCGATCGGCACGGTGGACGTGCCGATCCCGAGGTTCGCGGCCAGCGCTGAGGCGTCCTTCAGCGAGCCTTCGGAGGAGAAACGCGACGGCATCAGCACGCCATGGACGCGCTCGGCACCGAGCGCGTCGGCTGCGATGGTGGCGACGAGCGAGGAGTCGACCCCGCCCGAAAGGCCCACCAGCACATCGGTGAAATGGTTCTTCCGGACGTAGTCCGAGGTCCCGAGCACGAGCGCTTCATAGACCTCGCCGACCCGGCCCAGGCGCGGAGCCAGGCCGGGACGAGGCGCGGGGGCATCGGCGGTCAACGGGGCATCGGCGGTCAACGGGGCATCGGCGGCCACTGAAGAGCCGGCCACCGGGGCCTTCGAGATCGTCAGCAGTGGCAGCTCCGACATGCCCTCGTGGCCCCTCGGGTCCAGGAGCCGCTTGCGGAACACGGGGCGCACGGCGAGGTCGCAGATGACGAGGGCCTCGCGGAACTGCGGGGCCGAGGCGACAAGATCGCCGTCGTTGTCGAAGACCATGGAGGCGCCGTCGAAGACGAGCTCGTCCTGACCGCCGACGAGGTTGACATAGCAGAGCGCCGTGGAGGCGTCTGCCGCCCGCGTGGCGAGCATCCGCTCCCGCTGGGCCAAGATGCCGGCACGATAGGGCGACGCGTTCAGCGTCACGACCAGCTCCGCGCCCCCCTCCCCCAGGCGGCCGACGGGGCCCGCGGGGCTCCAGGCGTCCTCGCAGATAGTCACCCCCACCCGCACGCCCGCGATGGAGAAGAGCTGTTCCCGCCGCTCGCCCGGGGCGAAGTAGCGCCTCTCGTCGAAGACCCCGTAGTTGGGGAGCAGCTGCTTGCGGACGATCGCCCTCGTCTCGCCCGCCGCGCACACGGCGGCGGCGTTGTACAAGTCGCCGTTCTCCTCGACAAAACCGACCACCGCCGCACAACGCCCGGTCGCGGTCGCGACCTTCTCCAGCGCGAGCAGGTTGCCGTCGACAAAGCCAGGCTCCAAGAGGAGGTCCTCCGGGGGGTAACCGGTGAGGACGAGCTCCGGGAACACCGCCAGGTCCGCCCCCGCCGCCTCGGCCTGGGCGAGTTGGGCGATGACCTTGTCGGCGTTGCCGTCCAGGTCGCCGACTGTGACGTCCAACTGACAGAGCGCTACGCGCAAGCCGGCCACGACTCGAATGCTACCGGTGACCCGGGTCCGGCCCAACGAAGCCATTAGCCTCTCACAGAGGAGTCCTCCGCCGATGCCCACACCACAGCTGCCCGACAAGTTCGTGCGCGCCTCTGCAGCTCCCGACATGGTGCGCCTCGTGGCCGACCAGCTCCTCGAGGCCTTCCCGTCCGCCGGCGACCGGCTCGCATCCGAGCCCGGCCTCGCTGGCGCGTTCGCGGCCGTCGCAGCCGCGAGCCGCTCGTTGTCGCGGGTGATCACGACCGATCCCGCGGCAGTAGACGTCCTGGCGCACGGCGTGGTCGCAAAGCCCGGTGAGTTGCGCTGGGACCCTGCCGAGGCGGCAGACGTCGAGGACCTCGTCCGCCGCAAGCATCTCTCGTTGCTCGAGGTCGCCGCCCGGGATCTCCTCGGCCTTGACGACCTCGAACAAGTGACCGCCTCTTTGTCCCATGTCGCCGATCGCGTCCTGGCCGGTGCCATCGCCCTAGCCGGGGCCGAGGACGGCCTCGCGGTCATCGCCATGGGCAAGCACGGTGCCCAGGAACTCAACTACGCGAGCGACGTCGACATCGTCCTCGTGGCCGCGGACGCCTCCGAGGTCAATCCCTCCCTGGCGCGCTCGGTCGTGGCGATCGCGTCTCGCGCCTACCGCATCGACACCAACCTGCGCCCGGAGGGACGCTCCGGCGTACTCGTCCGCTCCGTCGCCTCCTATGTCGCCTACTGGGAACGGTGGGCCCGCCCCTGGGAGTTCCAGGCGCTGTTGAAGGCGCGCCACTCCGCCGGCGAGGCCGCCTGCGGCCGGCTGTTCGAGCAGGCGGCCTCCGAGCACCTGTGGTCCCGGCGCTTCGGCGCCGACGAGCTTGCCGAGCTGCGCACGATGAAAGCGCGGGCGGAGGCGGTCATCGTCCGCCGTGGCCTCGACCGCCGCGAGCTCAAGCGAGGCCGCGGCGGGATCCGGGACGTGGAGTTCTCCGTGCAGCTGCTGCAGCTCGTCCACGGCGGGCGCGACCCGGCCCTGCGCCTGCGGGCCACCCTTCCCGCCCTCGCCGAGCTGGCCGAAGCGGGGTACGTGGCGGCCGAGGACGCCGCGACACTCGCCATCGCCTACCGTTTCCTGCGCACCGTCGAGCACCGTCTCCAGCTCGTCGAGGAGGCCCAGGAGCACACGGTGCCGGCGGAACGTGAGGCTCGGGACCGGCTGGCACGAGTGCTCGGCTTCCGGGGCCGGCCGGAGGAAACCCCGGCGGAGCGGTTCGACGCCGTCCTCGCCCGCCACCAGAGCGCCGGGAGGGCCATCCACGAGCGCCTTTTCTTCAGGCCGCTGCTCGAGGCCTTCGCCGTTGGCATGGCTCGGGGCAACGTCCCCGGGCGCGGCGAGCAAGCGACCACCGAGCATGGTTTCGCACCAGACGCCGCCGAGGAGCGCCTGGCCGCCTTCGGCTTTGCCGACGCCGAGCGGACCCGCCAGGCCCTGAGCGAGCTCACGCGGGGCCTCACCCGATCCTCAAGGCTCATGCAACAACTGCTGCCGCTGCTGCTCGACTGGCTCTCCGAGTCGCCCGATCCCGACCAGGGCCTCGTCGGGCTGCGCACCCTTGCCGGCAGCCCGCACCGGCGCGACCTGCTCGTGACGGCGTTCCGGGAGTCATCCGAAGTGGCCCGGAGGCTGTGCCTCCTCTTGGGGACGAGCCGCCGGCTGGGCGAGATCATCGCCCGGCACCCCGACTTCGTGGAGCTTCTCGATGACAAGGGGGCGCTGCGCGCCCTCGATCCCGACGAGCTCGCCGAAAAGGCCACGATCGCAGCCGAACAGGGACCCGACCGGCGCAGCGGTGCCCTCCGGACCTTCTTCGAGATCGAAACGGTGCGGATCGCGGCCCAGGACGTCCTCGGCCTCTCGGGCATCGGCGCCACCGGCCGCGCCCTCGCCGCGCTCGGGGCTGCGGTCGTCGCGGCCGGCTTGCACGCCATCGCTCCCGGCGTCCCGATGGCGGTGATCGCCATGGGGAGCTTCGGCGGGGCCGAGATCGCCTACGGGAGCGACCTCGACGTGCTGGTCGTCTACGAGGGTACGACCGTCTCGGACGCGCGGGCGGCTGAAAGGGCCGCAGGTGAGCTCTTCCGGCTGTGCAACGGGTCGACGCCCGCCGAAGGGATCGTCCGCATCGACGCCTCGCTCCGCCCGGAGGGAAGACAGGGCCCGCTCGCCCGCAGCCTGGACGCCTACGAGGAGTACCACCGCCGCTGGGGCGCCGCCTGGGAGCGCCAGGCTCTGCTGCGCGCCCGGCCTGTCGCGGGCGACGAGGCGGTCAGAGAGCGATTCGTGGCCCTCGCCGACCAAGCAGTGTGGTCCTCGCCCCTCGACGAGGCCACCGAAAGGGAGATCCGAAGGATGAAAGCCCGCGTCGAGCGTGAGCGCATCCCGCCCAGCGAGGACTCGCAGTTCCACCTGAAGCTCGGCCGCGGCTCGCTCAGCGACGTCGAGTGGACGGCGCAGCTCCTCCAGCTCCGCACCGGCACCCGGGCCAGCTCGACTCGCGAGGCGCTGGATCGACTCGAGCGTGTGGGGGCGCTCAGCGCCGCCGATGCCGCCACGCTCAGGGACGCCTACCGTTTCTGCGCCAAGACGAGGAACCGGTGGCACCTCGTGGGCAACTACGTCGCCGGCGCCGGGGGCGTGGTCGGCAGCGGGGCTGACGCCATGCCCCGCCAACCCGAGCTCCAGTCGCGCCTGGCGAGGAGCCTCGGGACCACCCCGACGGGCCTGCGCGAGTCGTACCGGCGCGTGACGCGGCGCAGCCGCAAGGTGGTCGAGCGGGTCTTCTACGGCCTTTGAGGAAACGACGACAACCTCACCGGTGCCGACCGGGCGGCAGCATCCTAGACTCGCGCCGTGCGCATGACGGGCCTGATCTTTGTCCGGGCGAGCCTGTACCTCACTTTGGGCCTGGTGTTCGGAATGCTGGCGTTCATGCGCACGAACGCGTACAAGCGGCGAACGGGCAATAGCCCCTGGCACATCCACCCCCTTGTCTGGGGTGGCGTCAGCGTCTTCGTGGCCTTCTTCGTCACATTGCTGTCGATCGTCTTCGTGGCGATCTTCGGCACTTTGCTATCTATCGTCGCCTGGTCACCCCGGCTGCAACCGGGTCGCGAGCGGGGCGTCACCGAGGTTGCCGAGTACAAGGCGGGCGTCCCCGGGTACTCACCGGCGGCCCAGCTCGGTCCGGTGCCCAGGTCTGCCCAGCCGCCGCCGGCCGCGACCGCGCTCACGGCCTGGCTGTCGGACCCGACGGGCCGTAACGAGCTTCGTTATTTCGACGGGTCAGGATGGACCGAGCACGTGGCCAACGGCCGCGTCATCTCGGTGGACCCGCTCTAGGAGTCCTCGGTCTCCTTGGTGAAGATCAGCAGTGATTGGTCGATACCACCCAACACGGTGTGGAGGCGGTAGCCGGACAGCTCCGGCTCGTTCAACATGGCCTCCAGGCCCGAGGCCCCGGTCTCGCCGGCATGGACCGATCCGGTGTGCCACTCCTTCACCTTGTACTCGATGTTCATGGTCTTTCGGGTCCCAATAGAACCCCCGATCTGGGTCCGATCGGCTCGGAACGCCGTAGCTCGGAATGAGCTGACTACAGGATATACAAAGGAGGTTCGAGGCCTCCTTGGTGCTCTTGTCGTCAGGCGCGCTCGGCACCGCCCCGTCGGGCTCTGCGGCGGGAGCGGCGGCGGGAAATCTCGGGTTGGACGCCGAGGGCCGGAGCGTCGCCTTCGAGTTGCTGGACCATCCGGTCCACCTCGGTGAGGATGGCACCGGAGACGACCCAAGAGCCGGTCTCGTCCACCCGGCGGAGACTGCGCAGCGACTCGCGACGCGCCTGGCGCACGGCATCCAGGGCAGCGTCCACGTTCGGGGTGTTCCCCTGCAGAGCCTCGGCCCGGGCCTGGTAGGCGAGTGCGGTCCGCGAGAGCACTTCGGCGAGGCTCGCCGGTAGCCGGGGCGCTCCGTCGAGGCGGTGGTCGAACAACGTGCGCGCTATCGCCCGCAGCTGGGCGACCGAGTGCGTGAGCGCGACCAACACCTGCGAAAGCTCGGAAGTGCCCGTTCTCCGGCCGAACGGGTCCACCCGGAGAAACGCAACCGCCTCGTCGACGAGTGGGCGCGCCCGCTCGAGGTCCTCCTCCAGCCCCCGCGAGCGGGCAAGCCAGAGGTCGGTCTCGGTAGCGGTCGGGGTTCTCTTCACGCCCGCGGCCATCTCTTCGAGCAGGCCCGCGATCGAGCCGGCGAGCCCGGCCAGGGCGCGCCGGGCCCGTTCACGGGGATCTCCCGGATAGGCGACATAGGAGGCGGCGGCGCCGATGACGGCGCCGACAAGGGTCGCCCACACCCTGTCCAGCACCTTGGGCATGGACATGGACGTGCCGAGGGCCAGGATGAAGATGGCCGTGCCCGGGATCTGCGCTGACCCGGCCACGCCGAGCCTCAAGATCTGGCCGACGCCGAGTGACACGAAAACCAGTGCCATGACCGCGAGGGCGGAAAGCCCGACGGTCCTCAGGATCACGACGGCGAGGAGGACGCTGAGACCCATGAGCACGGTCCGCTTGACCCCGTCGAGCACCGAGGTCCGCACCGTCAGCTGCACGGCGTAAACGGCCGACGCCGCGCCGAAGGCCGAGGGGACGTCGCCGAACGGGAGGCAGACCGCCCACGTGGCGCCCGCGGCAGCGGCGCTCACCGACATGACCCGGACCGGCCAGCGCCCCTCGTAGACGCGCCGGGCGAGGCTCTTCAGTCCGGCGGCAAGAACGACGGGCGACCGGCGGGCGACATAGGTGCTGCGATGCCTGGTCGTGGGCCTGGTTGCGGGTGTCGCGACCGAGGGGCGTGAGCCGTCCACTGAGTCGCGTGGCTCGCTCTCCACCGCACGAGCATGGAGCATCGCCCGCCGCTGCGCCAGCAAGACCACCGCGCCCGGCGGCTGCCCGGGTCAGGCGGTTTCGCCCCGGGCGGATTGGTAGCGGGCGACGGTGAAGCTGATGATGAGCGGGACGATGACGGCGAAAAGGACCAACATCGCCGTGATCACCGCGAGCGGCCCACCCCGGATGTGGTCCCGTACGAAGGCGAACTCGATGAGTCCCGCCGCGATCACATACGAGAGCAGGGTCCATCTCCCGACGAGGAAGAACTTGTCCCAGGCGAAGCCCTTCGTGCGGGCCAGCATGACGATGCTCGCCAAGACGAGAACCCCGCTCGCGGCGGCGAGGACGATCGGCAGCGCCAGAGGTGCCCGGCGCGGCGCGTACGAAGCCATGTAGATGCCCCCGACCACGATCAGCGCCAGGGCGGCGGCACCCACTTCTGCGACAGGCGCGAAGCGCCGCTCGGTCGTGACAGCCGAGGGGCCGTTCTTGCTCGGCAGGCTCATTGGGACGCCACCCGGGTCATGATGACGAGCGTCGCGACCTGCATCAGGCCCGTGATGCCTGCTGTGTAGATGAAGCGCTTCATGAGCTTGGCGATCACCTCGCCGTTCGGCCGCGGCTTGCGCATCTCGAACAGGACGGCGAGGTTGGCCGGCTCGAGGATGCTGAGGGCGATGATGGCCATGACCCCGACGACGATGAACGACACGATGAGCCAGGAATGGTTCGGGCTCGACGTTTTCAAGTTGCCGAGGTCGAGCGCCAGCTGAAACCCGGGAGCCAGAGTCATGGCGACGAGCGTCGGCATGAGGAGCACCATCTTCGGCATGAACCTGGCCGAGAACTCCGCGCGGGCGGGGATGGAAAGCCGTCCGAGGATCGGGCCGACGACGAGCCCGACGAACAGGTCGATCCCCGTCCACAACGCCCCGCCTGCAACGTGGTTGAAGTCGAGGCCCCACTGCCAGTTGAAGCCGATCGAGGCGACGAGGAAGGCGAGGACGACGGCGACGATCGGCAGGCCCTTCAGAGGCACGATCTGAATGACCGGTCTGGGTGGCGCACCCGGAGGAGGGCCGAGGTCGGCCGCGGGTCCCTGTGGCGAAAGCTCAGCCTTCGTGTCCGTCATCATTCCCCCCTGGTTGCGAACATCTTCTCGGCGGGCCGCGATCGCGGTCTTGCGAGCAAGGTGAATTTAGCCAATCGAGGCAGGCCGGGTGGCGGCGGGGCTGATCCGGCGGCGGCCTCCGGGAGGCTTCTCGGAGCGGCCCTGCGCGCGGCGTGAGTATTGTCTGTTGGCAAAGGTGCGCCGGGAAGACTGGTCGGCAACCAGAGGACCGACCCCATTGACCGATTCCCCCTCCCCATCTGAGCCGCAGTCGGCCCCGCCGGAGGCTGGTTCGCGCCCGCTCGCCGAACAGGTGCAAACCTGGGAGAGGCATCGAAAGCTGGCCAGCTGGCGGTGGGAAGCGCTCCGCACGACGTTCTGGATGGTGCCCACCCTCCTCGTCATCGTTGCCTGCGGGCTGTTCGCGGTGACCTTCGCCATCGACTGGGCGGCCTACCACGGCCACCTCGTACTGCCTTTCTGGATGCGAACCGGGAGCGCGGACGCCGGCCGCGAGGTTCTCATCGCCATCGCGGCGGCGATCATCACCGTCATCGGCGTCGTGTTCTCGATCACGATCCTCGCTGTCACCTTCGCCTCCCAGCAGTTCGGTCCCCGCATGATGCGCAACTTCGTCCGCGACATCGGCAACCAGATGACCCTCGGCGTCTTCGTGGCCACCTTCGTGTACTCGACCCTCGCCCTCGGCTCGCTCGCCATCACCGGTCCCCACGGCGTCTTCGTGCCCCACCTGTCGATAGTGGTCGCCGAAGCGCTGCTTCTCGTCGACGTCGGGGTCCTCATCTACTTCATCCACCACATCGCCAAGTCGATCCAGCTGCCGGAGGTGATCGCCGGGATCGCCCGTGACCTGACCCGTGAGATAGATGCCGAATTCCCAGAAGAGTCAGCTGAGCCGAAAGAACCAGAGCCGGTCGGCTATGGAACCTCCGCGGCAGAGGTGATGAAGGTGCTCGAGGAGCGCGGCGCCGCAGTTCCTGCGGTTACGAGCGGCTACCTGCAGTTCGTCGGCTACGCCCAGCTGGTCGACCTCGCGACGCAGATCGATGCCGTCATCCGCCTCACTCACCGGCCGGGCCACTTCATCGCAGCCGGGCGTCCCCTCGCCACGGTCTGGCCGCGCGGCGCCGCCCAGCAGGTCGCCCAGGCGCTCGCCAAGGCGCATGTGACCGGGCCGCACCGGACACTCATGCAAGATCCGGTCTTCGCCATCGACCAGCTGGTCGAGATCGCCATCCGCGCCCTCTCCCCGGCCGTCAACGACACCTTCACGGCGCTCACGTGCATCGACTGGCTCTCGTCGGGACTGAGACGAGTCTCCGGCCGGACCCTCGGAGAGGGCATCTACAGGGATCATTCCGGCCGCGTGCGACTCATCGAGCCCGCTCCTTCCTATGCCCGGATGGCCAACCGGGCCTTCGACAAGATCCGCCAGTCGTCTCGAGGAATTGCGGTGGTGATGATCCACATGATGGACGCGCTGAGCGCGGTCATGGAAGAGACCAGGACCGAGGCGCAGCGGAGGGTGCTCGTGCGCCAGGGCGAGATGATCGCCCGGAGCGCTGAGGAGTCCGTGCCCGAGCCGAACGACCTCGACGACATCCGCTCTCGCTACCGGGCGTTGCTGGAAAAGGCCGCCCTGGGCGAGCCTGCCGACCAGGCGCCATTGTCCAAGTAGACGAACTCGCGCTCGGGATCGAAGCTGACGGGACAGCTCGGAGCCTCGGTGCGACCGCTGTCGACGACCAGGTCCGCGCGGGCGGCGACGTCGTCGCTGGCCCGGAGCAACCTTTCTTGTGCGGCCCACGTCGCCACGTGAGGCTCGTACATCTCCCAGTCCGAGCGCAACGGTAGGCGTCTGGCCCGGAGCTCGGCCGGAGCGGTCACCCATACGAGCCACGACAGGTTCGGGGCGAGACTGCGGTGTCCGGCACCGCACCCGTCGACAACCAGGGTGTCACATGGTGCCAAGTCCACCCACTCGGTATAGCGAAGCAGCTCCCAGTCATAGCGGTGCCAGCGCGCGGCCTCGCCGGCGGTGATGGGCTCGAGGACCCATTCGGCCAAGAGAGCAACCGAGTCGCCCAGGCCGGTCCAGCCTGGCACGAGGTCGTCGGTGTTGATGTACTCGGCACCCATCTCTGTGGCGAGACGGGTGGCGAAAAAGCTCTTCCCCGCGCCTGAGTAGCCGTCGACGGCGATTACCCGAGTTGCAAGGTGGCTTGGCGGGGGGCTCGCGGCGAGCGTCGCGGCGAGAGTCTTGAAGCTCATCACCAGGCGTCGGCGGGGACCGGCCGCGGCGAGCCGCGTCCCGAACGCGCTGCGAAGAGCCCTCATGGCACCGCGGAAAGACTCCGGTGGCCTTCCTCGTCCGAGCAGCCGATCCGGTGGAGCTCGTCGAGCAACCCGACCGCGAGGCCACCGGGTCCCGCCGCCTTTTCCGCCGCCCGCTCACCGGCCGCGGCGAACACGGCCGAGGCGGCGACGGCCGCGTCCAGCGGTGAATGCGAGACGCCGAGGAAGGCCGCCATGACCGCACCGAGCGCGCACCCCGAGCCGGTCACCTTGGTCAAGAGCACATGGCCGCCCGGCACGGCGAGCACATCCTCGCCGTCGGTGACGTAGTCCACGGCACCACTCACCGCGACCACGGCGCCGGTGCGAACGGCGAGCTGGCGCGCGCCCTCGACCGCCTCTGCGGAGTCCGATGTCGAATCTGCTCCCCGCCCGCCTCCCGAGGCGCCGGCAAGGGCCAGGATCTCCGAGGCGTTCCCACGGATGATGGCGGGATGGTGCTCGAGCAGCCGGCCGACGAGCTGGGTCCGGAAACGCAGTGGTCCAACCGCCCCCGGGTCGAGAACCCACGGAGTCCCCGCCGCCCGGGCCGCCCGGGCGGCCCGGGTCATCGCCTCGGTGTCGGAAGTGGTCACCGTCCCGACATTGACCAGCAGTCCGTCGGCGACGGCGGCAAATTCCTCCACCTCTTCTGCGGCGATGACCATGGCGGGCGAGGCCCCGATCGCCAACAGCACGTTCGCCGTGAAGCCCGTGACGACGAGGTTGGTGATGCAGTGGGTGAGCGGGCTTGCGGCGCGCAGGCGCGCCAGGTCTTTGGTAACCGGATCGTCGGTCCAAATTCGTTCGGGAAACATCAGTTTCTCTCCATTCGCTTAGATGGCCACTTTGGCGTCATGGCTTGAAAACGCTGATGCCGAGCAGGCTGGGCAACGGCGTCGGTCCGCTCTCGACGAGACGAGCCAAACGAAAGCCGGCTACCAGGAAGGTGTTGAGGATCTCTGCCAGTGGCCGGTGCCATGCCCCGACCTGGCCGCGTATGGTCGAGCCGAACTCCCGGTAGGACTGGTAGCCGACCGACCCGTACCCTGGGCGCACGACCACACTTCCGTCTTCTCGCAGCTCGGAGTAGCCGCCGTTCAGGCACGGATGGACGCACACGCTCACATAGCGCCCGCCGGGGCGGAGCACCCAGTACGCCTCGGACACCGCCTCTGAGAACTCGTCGAGGTCCGATGAGACGAAGGCGCTGTAGGCGAGCGGGACCTGGCCGGAAGCCACCGGCAGCCGTGCCGCGTCACCTTGGGCCGCCGGGAGCCGGCGCGAGGCGACCCTGAGCTGGTCGAAGGAAAGGGCGACGCCGAACGGCTCGTAGCCGAGCCAGCGCACCTTCTCGGCAGCAAGCCCTGTCCCACAGCCGATGTCGAGCGCCGCCCCGCTGCCGGCGCCCAGTAACTCGGCGAGGGTCTCATAGGCCGAGCGGGCGAGCGGACCCCGGTTGCCCGGGTCCCGCATGACTTCGTCGTACCATTCCGCCAGCCCGTCGTAGCGAGGCTTCAAAGCGATCATGGGACTACCACCTGGCTAACGCGGGGTGGGCAGCGGCGGAGGGACGGTCGCCAGGCTGGAGGATGCCGAGCGCGACGAGCGCGGCGTTGCTCGCCTCGATCGTGGCCGCGTCACCGGAGAGATCGATCGACCGGGCGAAGATGACATAGAGAGCTCCGCTCACGAACAGCTCGACGATGAAGCTGATGTCGAGCCCGTTGGTCGCATTCGCCACTGGGGAGACGTAGAACGACAGGTCCCAGAAGGGCACAGAGGCGGCAAAGCCGATCACATAGGCGGCGATACCCCGCCATCCCCAGACGCCGTAGAGGCCTCGCCGGTTCTCCAGCTCGGTGATGGCGTACTTCCCCTTACGGACGAAGAAGTAGTCGTACAGGTTCACGATGGTCCACGGCGTCAGCAGGTACAGCGAGAGTGTCAGCCCGTCGTCCACCGCCGTAGTGACGTTGTGGAACACCGCCAGGCCGAGAATGGCCCAGACCGTCGCGATCAACGAAGCGGTCACGACCCGCTTCGTGACGGTCGGCCGGATCGGTCGGATGGAGTCGATGGCTGTGAGGACCACCAGTTGGCCGCTGTAGGCCATTTCTCCCATCGTCGCTACGAGGGCGATGGTCACGACGATGATCAGCGCCGTCCCGAAGCCGGAGGCGATATGGTTGCCCGCCTGCTGGACAGTCGTGAGCGCGTCCGTTGCGCCAAGGTGAGCCGCCAGCCACGCACCGATGGCGGCGAGCCAGCTCAACGAAAGGAAGGCCCCGACGTACACCGAGGTCACGACCTTGCCGAACGGCGTCGAGCGGGGCAGGTAGCGAGAGTAGTCGGACACGACCGGGGCGTAGGAGATGTTGTTGCTCGCCGACGCCGCGAACACGACGAAGAACGCGATCCAGCCGAAAGTGCTGTGTGGCGCCGGCTTTCCACCCGCGTTCCCGGTCAAGATCCCGATCGTGAGCACGAGCCACAGAGGGAGCGAGGCCCAGAACAGCACCCGGAAGGCACGGTGCAGCCAGTCGTAGCCGTAGACCGCCAGCAGGACGGCTGCGATCGCGATGACAACGCCAACGGCAACGGTGTTCCATCCGAAGATCTGGTTGAAGCCCTGGGCGATGATGACCGTGTCGAGGACGGCGAAGATCAGATAGGTGAACAACGCCAAGAACAGCGGCAGGACGACACCTCGGTAGCCGAACTGTGCCCGGGACTGGATCATCTGGGGCAGCCCGAGACGCGGCCCCTGAGAGGCGTGCAGCGCCATGAAGACCGTGCCGAAGGCGTTGCCCAAGAGGACCGCGATGATCGTCCACCAGACCGAGAGGCCCAGGGCGATGCCGATGAAGCCGACGGCGACGCTGAGCGTCTGGGTGTTGGAGAGGAACCAGAAGACACCCTGCTGACGGATCGTGCCGTGGCGCTCCTTGTCCGGGATGACATCGATCGAGTGGGTCTCGATCGCCGCCAGGATCGGTGATTCATCGTTCTCGGGGCTCGCCTGCTCCACTTCGAGCTCCCTCACATCGACTGCGGTCATGCTCAGTCCTCCTGTCCTCGAGCCACTGACGCGGACGGCCGTATGGGGGTACGGCCGTCCGCTTGTCTATTCTTGACTTATTCGATTAAGATAATCAAGTACATCGACATTAGAGCCGGTAAACCCCTCCCCGGTGACGGAGGTGGGCCCGTGAGGGCCCGTGAGGGGCGCAGGACTTGCGAGGGCAGCGCCACGGCCGGCCGGTCTTGGTTGGACCGGCCCGGCCTGGCGCTGTGCTGCTTCGGCGCCGGAGCCGGACCCGGCCGGCGGCTGGCGGTGTCTCAGGACGCGGCTGTCTCAGGCCGCGGCCTGGGGCCGCTCGCTACAGCTGCAGTGTTTCGATCTCCAGCAAATCCAGGAGCCGCGTGTCCAAGAGATCGTGCACGACCAGGTCAGCAATACTTTCGAGCCCGGGCGCCTCTCCGACGCCGGCAACCGTCAGGCCGGCGGCGCGCGCCGACAGCGCCCCGGTCACAGAGTCCTCGACGGCGATGGCGTGCGCCGGTTGCACGCCTATGCGCTCGCAAGCGCGCAGGTACAGATCAGGCGCCGGCTTGGGCCGAAGCGGAGGTTCGAGCGCGACTACCGCGTCGAACACGGCCGGGATCGAGGCGGCCCCCATCGCTGCCTCGACTGTCTCCATGGAGCCGTTGGACGCGACCGCCAGTGGCCGGGAGCCGCGAACTGCCCGGAGCAGCTCGATCGCGCCGTCCATCGCCCGCACACCTTCGGCGATGGCGACGAGGATCGCTTCATAGATCTCCCGGACGACCTGGTCAACGTCGAGAGGCGCTCCGACCTCGCGTTCCAAGAGCGAAGCCACATCACGCACGGATCCCCCGTAAAGGCTCGACGCCGGACCGGTGACGAGTCGGTGGATCCCGTGGCGGGCGAATACGGTCACGATGCCGGTGAACCACGCCGGCTCGCTGTTCACGAGCACGCCGTCACAGTCGAAGACAATCGCTTTGGGCAACGCTCAGCCCACCTCGAGCGGAAGTCGCGGGTCCGCGCTCCACTCGGTGAGCGATCCGTCGTAGAGACGCACATCGTCGCGGCCGAGGAGCGAGAGCACGAACACGTCGACCGTTGCCGAAATGCCGCCACCGCAGTAGGCGATCACGGGGATCTCCGGATCGATATGGAGCAGGCCAGCTAGCTCACCTGCCAACTCTTCACGCGGTCGGAAGCATCCCGTATCCGGGTCGACGAGGTCATGTGCCGGCGCGCTCAGCGATCCGGGGATCCGGCCGGGCCGGCTGTAGGCGGTCCCTTCTCCCCTGAAGGCCCTCGCCGTGAGCGCATTGACGAGGCACGCCGGTTGCCCGCCCACGACGGCGATGACGTCGTCCTTGGTGGCCAGAAGTTCCGGACGTGGACGCGCGACGAAGCTTGCCGGCTCGACGGCTGGCGACACCGAGCTCAGCGCGAATCCCGCCCGGCGCCACGCCGGCAGACCGCCGTCGAGCACACGCACGTCGTCGAAGCCGAAATAGCGCAGCAGCCACCACAACCGGGACGCCCACATGGGCGACTCCTGCGTGTAGGCGACCACGCGAGTGTGCGGTCCCACACCGAGCTCTCCCATCACCCGGGCAAATCTTTCCGGCGTCGGAAGGGTGAAGGGAAACGGGGAGTCGGGGTCTGACAGCTCACCGGGGATGTCGGCGAACACGGCCCCGGGGATGTGGGCCTCGTCGTAGCTTCGCCGTCCGCTCTCAACGGTGTAGGGGCCGTCGGCGACCTCGCGGCGAAGGAATGCCGTCGCGTCGATGATCCTGAGGTGCTGGTCGTCAAGCTCTCGGCGAAGCGCCGGCGCGTCGATCAGTTGCTCGTCTCGGGCCACGACGCTGAGCTTAGCCGCACGCCTGCAAATCATAACTGTTTCTACCGATATTGTAGGATTCTGCTAGCCAGCCCACTCAGCCACGGAGGCGAAAGCATGACAGATGTCGGCGTTGTTCTTCCCACTCGCCTGCGGCCCACCCCCCTGGCGCCCGGTGCCGTATTGCGGATCGCCGAGACCGCGGACAAAGAGACCGGCTGGGACCACGTGTGGGTGACCGACTCGGTCGTCTCGCTGCCGTTCTACGATTCGGTCGTCCTGCTTGCGGCGTGTGCGGCTCGAACGACCCGGGTACGCCTGGGCGTGGCGTGTCAGGCGAGCCTCGGGCTGCGCCATCCGCTCATCGTCGCCCAGCAGTGGGCCAGTCTCGACGTCTTGTCGGGCGGCCGCATGACCTTCGTCGCCTGTCCCGGGGAAGCTACCGGCCCGACGCGCGCGTACGAGCTCGCCGCGTTCAACATGGACCACGCCGAAAAGCTGGCGCGCATGGAGGAGAACGTGGAGTTCCTCCGTGCGGTGAGCGCGGGTGGTCCGGTGTCGTTCTCGGGCAAGCACTTCTCGATTGACGATCTCGACCTCGCGCCAGCTTTCGTCCAGCAGCCGCTTCCGGTCTGGATGGCCGGCAACCCTCCTGTGGGTGCGTCGCCGCCACGCGTGAACCGGGTCCTCGAGCGCGTGGCCCGTCTCGGTGACGGTTGGCTCACCTTCGCGGTGACACCCGACACCTTGCGGGAACGGATACGCGTGCTCGAGGAGCTTCGCGCCTCTTCGGGCCGGAGCTCAGACAGTGAGTTCCCTGTCTGTGTGTTCTTGAACGTCAACGTCAACCCCATCGCCGGCGTTGCGGTCGACGACGCGCTGTCGGTATGGAAACGTCAGTCCACACGCAACGTGTCCGCGGACCAGCTCCTGCAAGTGGCTGCCATAGGCAGCCCTGAACAGGGAGCAGATTTCATCGGCCGGCTCGTCGAGGGCGGCGCCACTGCCTTCGCCATAGAGCTCCTCAGCCAGGATCCACAAGCTCAGCTCGAGATCATCACCGAGCACCTCCTCCCGCTGCTGGCCCGAGTCAGCTGACTCGCTGAAAGCTCACCCACGGGGCGGCCGATGGCAATGGCAGAAGAGCCGCCAGATTAAATTAGAGGCAAAGGTCCCTATCTTCTCCGCGCGTGGAGCAAGTCTGCCGATAAGTACTACGTGCGAGCCGTCAATTTTCGCCGTGCAGAGCTCGGCACGACGGCCGGTGCCCTGTCGGTCACCTTGGTGTTCCTCTTCTGGCTGGGACTGCACGTCGGGGGTGGCACCGGGGTCCGCTACTTCGACGACATCGTCACGGCTCTGGCGGCATTGAGCGCCTGCGTGGCGTGCATTCTGGCGGCGGGACGCCAAAGCGGCCCGGAGCGGCGCTTCTGGGTCCTCCTCGGCCTGGCCCTCTTGGCCTGGACCTCGGCCGAGGTGACATGGGGGGTGTACGACCTCGTCCTTCGCGTCGCGGTACCGGTGCCGTCATGGGCAGACGTCGGCTATCTCGGGGCGATCCCGCTGGCGGCAGCAGCGCTCCTGTGCCATCCCGGCATGCACGCGGCCGGGACCTACAAGGCGCGAGCGACCCTCGACGGACTGGCGATCGGCACTTCACTGCTTCTACTGAGCTGGACCTTCGTGCTCGGCCCGCTGTGGCGCCACAGCGACCTCTCGACCGCCGGCGGCGTCGTCGCGCTTGCTTACCCCTTCGGCGACCTGGTCATCCTCTTCCTCATCGTCCTCTCGGTCCGTTCCATCACGGCCACGGGGCGCCGACCGCTGTTGTGGGTGCTCTTGGGGCTCTTCGCCATGGCAGTCTCCGACAGCACCTACGCCTACCTCGTCGAGGTCGGCCGCTACGCGACGGGCAACGTCGTCGACACCGGCTGGGTGCTGGGTTACCTCGCCATTGCCGTGGGAGCGTCGAGCGATGCCGGGCTCGCGGTGCGCGCCACGTCCCGCGAGCCGGTCGAGGCGTCGCTCATCTCCTTCGTCACGCCCTATGTGCCGGTCCTCCTGGCACTTTCGGTCATGACCGTCGAGCTCGAGCTTCACCACCAGGTCGATCGAGTCTCGTGGCTGAGCGGCTTCGGACTCGCGTTGCTCGTGATCGCACGCCAGGTGCTCCTGCTCATCGACCGTCGCCAGGACCTGTTCTCGCACTCGGTCAGACCCGAAGGTCCGGGCCCGACAAGCCCCGCCTCAGGGCTATCAGAGGAAGGTGCTCGCGAGGCCGCACCCTGGACTGAGTTTCTCAGGAGGAGCCCATGAGACAGCTCGCACGCACTCGGGGATCTTTCGACAAGCCCCGTACGGCAACCAGACGCCCCTACCACACGGTCGTGCTCGCCCTCATGGTCGTGACGAGCAGCATCGCCATGTTCGACCTCTATTTGTTCGCGTCCTCCGGCTTGCACTGACCGCGCAGATTGCTCAGCCCGGCGGTAAACGGCCACCGCGCTGCCGGACACGACGACGAGGCGCCGACCTCCAATCTGCGCATCATGCTTCGAACCTGGCAGCTCCGAGGCGGCCGCTCAGGCCCCCCGGGCGGCCAGCATCGCCTTGAGCCTGAAGGTTGCCAGGGCGAAGAAGCCGAGTGCGAAAAGGGCGAGGACACCGAGGTCGCGCGAGATCGTGACTATGTCGCCGTGGTTCGACAAGAGGCTGGTCCAGGCGTCGACCGCCCAGGCCTGCGGCGTGGCGTGGCCGATCTCGCGCATTGTTCTCGAGACGATCGAGAGCGGCCACATGCACCCGCCGAGCATGGCGAACACGATCCCGATGACAGGGCCCATGGCGCTCGCTTGCTCAGGTGTCCGGAAGAACGTGCCTGCGACCATGCCGGCGCCGGCGCCGACAAGACACCACAAGATGAGCAGCGCGCCTGCCGCCAGGGGGTTGCCCCACGACACGCCGAAGACGAGAGCTCCGATCGCGACGATGACGAGGGACTGCCCGGCGGCGATGAGGATGTAGGTGACCGACTCGCCGGCGATGATTGTCCGCGGGCGTACAGGTGCCGCGGACATGCGCTCGAACATGCCCAGGCGCCGGGTCTCGACGATGGTCGCGCCGCTGGCGATCGCCATCAGGAACACGAAGAGCACGAGCTCGGTCGGCGCGCTGTACTCATAGCCCGGCGGGAGAGACCCCTGACTCGTCTGAACCACCCGCGAAGTCAACTTGACGCGCGGCGTGCTCGACTCGAGAAAGGCTGCCCGGCTCAGGTCCTGGGTGAAGCTGCCCCCGTAGCGGGTGGCGAACTGAGCGGCCTGGACCTTGCCCCCGAAGTCGTCGACGACCGAGGTGACCTGCGTCGCCGCCGCCTGCTGGGTGCTGTTCGCCTGCTCAGCCATGACGGCGACGGTCACCGCCCTCCCGCGGCGCTCGTCGCTGCTCAGCCCCCGAGGGATCACGACACCGGCACTGATCTCCGAACGTCCCACCGCCTTTTCGAGCGAGGTGAGATTGGGATAATCGCTGACCGCCAGCCCCGAGGCGTGGCTGAGCTCGGCTACGAGCTGGCGACTGGCTTGGGTCCCGTCGAGGTCGATCACTCCGACGCGGAAGGTGTTGAACCCCTGGGCGACCGCGCCGACGATGACGATGACGACGATCGGCAGGACTATCAGGAAGAACAGGGCGACGTGGTCACGCAGCACGCGGCGACCCGAGGCCCTCGCGATGGCGATCGCCCTCATGCTGTCACCGCCCGGCGGGCGAGGCTGAGGGCGATGGCGCCGATCACGGCGCTAATGACGAGAATCGCCACCACCGGCTCGACGATCGTGCCGAGCCCTCCCCCGATGGTCGCAAGATCGGTGAAGCCACGGATCGCCCACCCGTTGGGGGTGAGCAGCGCCAGGTGCTTGATGGTCGAAGGTGCGCTCGAGATGAAGAAGAAGTCACCCCCGAGCAGTGCCAGGCCGAAGACGAGGATCGAGGAGATCCCCTCGGCTTGGCGTTGGGTCCGGGCGACGCCTATCACCAGGGCGGTGAGGCAGATCACGGAGAAGACGAGCGCCAGGCCGACGAGGGCGGCAGGCAGTGGGGCACCCCAGTCGGCGCCGAAAGCGGCAGTCGTGACGACACCGATCGTCGCCAGGCTGACGACCCCGTAGACGAACACCGACAGCGCCTTTCCGAGCAGTATCTCGACGGGACTGACCGGAGCGGCCCGCATGCGCTCGATCATGCCCTGAGAGCGGTCGACGAAGAAGCTGCGAGATGCGTAATTGATTGTGAACAGCAGGAAGAAGACGCCCATGCCTGGGCTGTAGTAGCTGATCACCTTCAGCTCATGGGCGCCGACGGCCTGCTGCACGGCCTGCAGGGGGATGTGGAGCTTCGAGACGACACCTATCAGCTGGGCAGCGTCGCCTCTCGGCGCGCCTGCGGCGAGAGCGGTCGCGAAGGCGAGACGGTCGGCGTTCACCTGCGCCACGAACGACGAGGCGATGGACGTCGTCACGCTGCCGACGATCGAGCCGTCGTTCGAGCTGAGGGTTGTGAGGGACTCGGGGTGCTCGCCGGTGACAGCCGCGGAGAACCCCGCCGGGATCACCAGAGCCGCTCCGAGATAGCCGCTCTTTATCTCCGCGCGGGCGAGCGCTGTCGAGCTGACCTCGCTGACGGTGATGACCTGACGCAGCTGAGGGGCGTCGAGGGCCTTAGCCAGCTCGACTGCCACCGGGCCGTGGTCCAGCTCGACCAGCCCCAAGGTGAAGTGGAAGCTGTTCATCCCGTTGAAGGCCAGGCTCATGAGCCCGGCGATCGCGACCGGGGCGATGACCCCCACGACGATGGCCGATCGGTCGCGGATACGCTGGCGCAGGTCCTTTCGGGCGATGGCGAGGGCTGTGCGCACCGGCGCCTCACTCCCGCAGGGCCGTGCCGGTGAGATGCAAGAAGACCGCCTCGAGGTCAGGCTCGACGACCTCCACACTCGTCACCTCGATGCCGGCCGCGTCGGCGGCCTCCAAGATGGCCGGCAGCAGGTGACGGCCACCGGTGGCGACGAGGTGCACGGACTTGTCCGCCGTCGCGGCGCTGCTCACGCCGTCGACGGAACGGCACGCCTCGGCGAGGCGTTCGAGGTCCCCGGACGCGCTGAGCTCGATGCGGTCCTGCTCACCGAGCTGGGCCACCAACTCGCGCCGTGTCCCCTCCGCGATCAGGTGACCGTGGTCGATGATGCCGACCCGGTCGCAGACCCGTTCCGCCTCTTCCATGTAGTGCGTGGTGTACACGACGGCGAGGCCCTCGCGCCCGAAGGCCTGCACCCTCTCCAAGATGGCGTGGCGGCTCTGGGGGTCGACGCCGACCGTCGGCTCGTCCAGCACGAGCAGCTTCGGGTGGTTGAGGAGGCCGGCGGCGATGTTCAGGCGCCGTTTCATGCCCCCGGAGAACGAGTCGATCCTGTCGTCCCGCCTGTCGCTCAGCTCGGTCAGCTCGAGCGCCTCGTCCACCCTGGCAGCGACGGTCCGCCGCCCGAGCTTGTAGAGCCTGGCGAGGAAGGCGAGGTTCTCGCCGGCGGTGAGGTCGGGGTAGAGGGCGACGTCTTGGGGCACGTAGCCGATGAGGAACTTCACCTCGAGGTTGCCGATCGCCTGCTTACCGGCGATCGAGATGGTCCCCTTGTCGGGCTCCAAGAGGCCGCACACCATCTTCATCGTCGTCGTCTTTCCGGCGCCGTTCGGCCCGAGCAGGCCGTACACCTCGCCTTCGCAGATGCGAAAGCCGACGCCGTCGACGGCGAGGCGGCTGCCGAAGCTCTTGGTGAGGTCGGCACACTCGAGGACGGGCGTGGGGCTCACCGTAAGGGAACTTGGCGCCCTGATGTCGCTTGGGCTAGAGGCGAAAGTCACGCGTCTACGGTTCCATGAGGCGGGGCACGACGAGCCACGACAGCACGCCCGTGCCCTGAGCGATCTCACCCCAATCGTCGATGAGGAGCTCGACGCGAGCCAGCGCCGCCGTCGGCATCCGGACGCGACCGCCGCCGATAAGGAAACCGACCGTTTCTGAGCAAGTCGGCTCATGACCGATCACCATGAGCAACTGGGTCGTCTCCGGCTCTTTTCGGACCTCGCCGAGCAGACCGTCGAGGCCGCCGTCATACAGCGCTGCGGACTCGCGCACAGACGAGTCCCACTCTCTGGCCTCGCAAGCCAGGGCGAGCGTCGCCCTCGCCCGCAACGCCGGAGAGCAGATGACCGCATCTGGTACCGCATCGGTGTCGGCCAGGAAGCGACCGGCCACCTTGGCTGCCTTCCGGCCACGTTTCGCCAAGGGCCGGTCCAGGTCAGCACCGCCGTAGTCGGCCGACCAGTCGGACTTCGAATGCCGGAAGACGATCAGGGCGTGGGACATGCGCGAGGTGGCCTATCGGAACTAGGGGGCCGGCTCAAAGCTTGTAGCCGATGGCGCGGAGCAAGGACTTGCGCTCGGCCACGTCCCCGTCGGTCTCCACACCGACGGGCGATGAGCCGTCGATGGCACCGAGGACACCGCGGCCGAGATCGGTCTCGGCGAGCACGACCTCCACACGATTCGCGCTGGCGCAGTAGACGGTGCAGACCTCGGGGACCTGCTTGAGCTGGTTGAGCACGTTCACCGGGTAGCCCTCGCGAACAAGGACGACAAAGCAGTGGCCCGCCCCCAGCGCCAGCGCGTTGCGGACGGCCAAGTCCACGAGCTCGGGGTCGTTGCCCGAACGGCGGACCAGGCACTTGCCCGACGCCTCGCAGAACGCCAGCCCGAAGCGCAGGTGCGGGCTCGAACCGACGAGGGCCTCGTGGAGGTCCTCGACCGTCTTCACGAAGTGCGCCTGGCCCAGGATGACGTTGAGATCTTCCGGCTTTTCGATGGGTACGACGACCAGCTCCACGCTGCTGCTCCTGTCCGAAGGGCCCTGCACCGGGGTCGCGGGCAGGCCGCGCGGGCCCGGTGCCCTACAACGAACTGTGCGCCACTTGTGGCCTCGGGCGCAAGGCCGGGCGACCCGAGGCACGGGCAGCGCGGCCCGAGGCGCGGCACCGGGCGGACAAAGGCGCAGGACGCCGAGGCTCGCGGGGTGTTCCAACCGGTCCCGTCATCCGGTAAAAGGTAGCTATGCGAACAAGAACACTCGGCCAGGGACTCACAGTGTCGGCCCAGGGCCTCGGCTGCATGGGAATGTCGGAGTTCTACGGTCCCGGCGACGAGGAGGAGTCGATCGCCACGATCCGCAGGGCGCTCGATCTCGGGATCTCGCTTCTCGACACCGCAGACATGTACGGGCCGTTCACCAACGAGAAGCTCGTCGGCCGCGCCATCGCCGGACGCCGTGACGAGGTCGTGGTGGCGACCAAGTTCGGCAACGAGCGCAGGTCCGACGGGACCCGCCTCGGCATCAACGGCCGGCCGGAGTACGTGCTCAGGGCTTGCGACGCCTCGCTCGAGCGTCTCGGCGTGGACCACATCGACCTCTACTACCAGCACCGGGTGGACCCCAACACACCGATCGAGGAGACCGTCGGCGCCATGGCCGAACTGGTCGCGGCGGGCAAGGTCCGCTATCTCGGGCTCTCCGAGGCGGCGCCGGAGACGATCCGGCGGGCGCACGCCCGGTTCCCGATCACGGCGCTCCAGACCGAATGGTCCCTTTGGACCCGCGACCCGGAGACCAACGGCGTGCTCGCGACGGTGCGCGAGCTCGGGATCGGTTTCGTGGCCTATTCCCCCTTGGGCCGGGGTTTCCTGTCTGGCTCGATCCAGACGACCGACGATCTTGCTCCCGACGACTTCCGGCGCCACAACCCGCGTTTTGCCGGGGACAACTTCGTGAAGAACCTGCTCCTGGTCGACCGGGTCCGGGAGATCGCCGCAGAAAAGGGCATCACGCCCGGCCAGCTCGCTCTCGCGTGGGTGCTCGCCCAGGGCGACGACGTCGTCCCGATCCCTGGGACCAAGCGCCGCTCGTACCTCGAGGAGAACGCCGCGGCCGACGACGTCCGGCTCACGCCCGACGACATCAGCCGCCTGGACGAGGCGTTCCCGCCCGGCGCCGCCGCCGGTGACCGCTACCAGGACATGTCGCCCGTGCACCGCTGACTGCAGCCCGATCGCACCCGTTCGCCAACCGCAGCGAGATGACGCTGGTTCCGGGCAAGTCGTGGCCGGGACATCGTGGCCGGTGCCAGGCGAGGGACCTGCCTCGCTCCGGGCTTCAGATGCCGAAGCTGACGCCGGTCAGCTCCTCTGACAACTCCCACAGGCGCCGAGCCGTCTCCTCGTCCTTGGCCGACGCCACCGGCTGGACCTCTCTCGGGTATCCGCGCAGCTCGCCGAAGCCCCCTGGCCCGTAGAAACGTCCACTCTCGGCGGCAGGCGCCACCGCCGCGTAGAGCTCGTTGAGGGCCCCCATCTCGGCGCTCTGGGCGAACACGCGGTTGCCGACCCTCATGAGCTGTCTCGTCAGGCCGCTAGGACAGCTCGTCTGAAGGTTCGTGCTCGCCCAACCGGGATGGGCCAGCACCGAGCGGACGGGGATGCCCGCCGCCCGCACCCGGCGGTCGAGCTCCAACCCGAAGAGCACGTTGGCGAACTTGGACTGCTGATAGAAGGCCCGCGGCGCATAGGACCGCTCCCCCGTCGGATCGCCGAAGTGGATCGACCCGCCCTTGTGCTCGAGCGAGCTGACCGTGACGACCCGGGCGTCACGGCCTTTGCGGATCGTGTCGAACAGCAGCCCGGTCAGTGCGAAGTGGCCGAGATGGTTGGTCGCGAACTGGGACTCGAAGCCCTGGCGGGTCAGCACCCGAGGCGGGAACATCACCCCGGCGTTGTTGACGAGCACGTCGATCCCGGTCGCACCAGTGCTGAAGGCGGTCGCGAAGGCCCGCACCGAGTCGAGGTCGGCGAGATCGAGGATCCGGTACTCGACCGCGGCGTCGGGGAGCTCGGCCTGGAGCCGGCCGACGGCCTGCAGCCCCTTGGCCTCGGAGCGGGTGGTGAGCACGACCCGGGCGCCGTGGGCGGCGAGCTGGCGGGCCGTCTCGAAGCCGAGGCCGCTGTTGGCCCCGGTGACGACGAAGCTGCGCCCGGTCTGGTCCTCGATCCTGGCAGCGGTCCAAGGAGTCATATCAGCTGCCCAACGGCCGCCGTGTGCGGACCGTGAAGATGACCGCCCTGGTGGGAGGCGTCTGCATCAGCGGACTGCCGTGTAGGGCGTGAGGTGGGACAACAGGCACGGCACCGCACCCATGAGACCACACGGCGCGAGCTGGTGCGGTCCGGGCGCCGGCTCAGGCCTAGCCCAGCACGCCGCCCGAGCCCCTGAATGTCTCCCAGGTCGGATGGGCCAAGCCCATCGCCTCGCCGAGCTCACGCCAGAAGTTAGGGGTGCGGCCGGCCCAGCGGGTCGGGACGAGGCCGGTGACGCCCTGGCAGCCGGTCGCCGACGCCACGACGACCGGGAAAGGCTGCCCCCCCTGGTTGAAGGTCAACTCATAGGTGATACCGAGGTCGGCCGGGCAGCTCATCGGTCCACGAGGCATGGCCGGCAAGGCGCAGAGGGCGGTCGCCGCCTTCTTGACTGCTGCGGGGTCGCTGACGGTGACGACAGCCGGGAAGGAGAACCGGATGTGGTTGCGCGGGAAGGCGTCGACCCGACGCACGACGAGGCTGTCGAGATCGCTAACCGCGTTGCAGAGCGTCGGGAGGACCACGGCGTGCCGTAGCGTACCGCTCGGTCTGGCACTGGCCGTCGCTTGCGCAGCACCAATGGAGGTTGCGACCAGCGCCAAGGAGAGAGCCACGGCGAGCCACCAGTCCGTCATGATCTTCGTGCGAGCCCTCATGATCTTCGTGCGAGCCTTCATGCGTTTCGTGCTTCCATGAAGCATCTGCCGGGCCGATTCGCGTACTCGCCGGTCACGGGGCTCGCGGCGCCCTCAGGGTTGGTGGTTGCCAAATCTCGGCTCAAGGCATGGCACCGATCGGCCGATAAGAAGACGAGAAGAACCGTGTTTCAGGTCCCAGCAGGGACCGAGGACCATCGCGAGGGCCTTTCGACGTTACGAGAAGGGCGGTCCTGTTGTCTGAACGAACAGGTACCGAGGGAGCCGCAAGTAGTCGTCGGCGTGCCTTCGGACAACCCGTCCGGCTCTGGGTGTACGTCGCTCTCGTCCTCATCGTGGGACTGGTGGTGGTCTTCGGGCCGCTCCACCACTCCCCAGCCATAGCCCCCAGCAGCGTCGTGGCGATCCCATGGTGGGGGATATTCCTCCTCGCCACGGGCGCGGAGCTGGCCAGCGTCGAGCTTCCCATTCGCAAGACCAATGTCACGGTGACGCTCAATGACGCCGTCATCATCGTCGCCCTCTTGGGCACAGGACTCTTCGAGACGGCGGTGGTGATGGCTTGCAGCCGCGGACTGCTTCAGGCGGCGCGGCGCCGGCAGCCGGTACAGGCGATCTTCAACTTCGGGGCCCGATTGCTGAACACCCCCCTGTACTACCTGCTGCTCCGCTTGGTGATCCAGCCGAACGCTCTCTTCTCCTCCCGCAGCGTGGCCGGCTACCTGTTGACGGTGATCTTGCTGCTCGAGGTCTCCAACATCGAGGTATCGGCCGCGATGTACCTGTCCGAAGCCGACTTCACGATCGTCACCGAGGGGCTCAGGTCCACTGCCCCGGTGCTGGCCCTCATCGCCCTTCCCAACGCCGTGTTCGCAATGATCGTCCTGGTGATGACCGTTGCTGCACCGGTCGTGCTCTTGACGATCCCGATCCCGGTCTTCTTCATCGTCGCCGCCTACCGAGCCCGGATAGCCGGACGCAAGCAGCAGGCGGACATCGACAATCTCTTCGCGGCGAGCCGCATCCTCAGTTACTCGAAGAGCGTCACTGCGGGCGCCGTGGAGTTCCTCAACCACATCGGCGACATGTTCCACGCGGCACTGGTGGAGCTCACGCTGCTGCCGTTGGTGCCGGGCAACCCGGCGCTGGTCACCAGGACCACGAACGGCGTGGCCGTCGACGTCATGCTGCCGACGCCGGTCGAGTCCCTGCCGGCTGGTCTGGCGGAAGCGCTGGCCAACAACGACATCCTCGTCACCAAGAAACTCGACCTGGACACCCCGCTCGCTCGGTACATCGCGGCAGAAGACCGGCCCACGGCAATGGGCGTGACAGTACCCTCCGCAGAGGACGCGGGCCCGCTCGGCTATCTCGTCCTGGCACACCGGAAGAAGTTCGCCGGCGACTTCCAGCAGACCGATCTGCAGTTGCTCGGCACCCTCGCCAAGCAGCTTGCTTACGCTCTGCAGAACGGGCAACTGCACGAGGACCTGGCGGTGCTGGTCGGCGCGCAGGACGAGCTCATGCACAAGGCCTTCCACGACCCGTTGACCGGCCTCGCCAACCGGGCGCTCTTCGTGGACCACCTCGAGGGCGCCTACCACCGCGCCGAGCGATCGGGCGGCCTGGTCTTCATCCTCTACGTCGACCTCGACGAGTTCAAGAAAGTCAACGACAACTTCGGTCACGCCTCGGGAGACGAAGTCCTCGTCGAGGTGGCAGTCAGACTCAACAAATGCGTCCGCGCCACCGACACCGTGTCGCGGCTCGGCGGTGACGAATTCGCGGTCTTGCTGGAGCAGGCGGCGTCACTCGTCGCCGCGGAGACAGTCGCGCAACGCATCGTCGAAAGCCTCGCCGAGCCGTTCGTGTTCGCCAAGGGGGTCGCCCGGATCGGCGCCTCGGTGGGAATCGCCTTCACCGACATGTTCGGCCAGTCGGCAATGCAACTCATGCAGTCGGCCGACGCCGCCATGTACACCGCCAAACGAACAGGAAAGGGACGCCATTACGTCGCCGTCTAAGAGCCGGCCAAGTAGGCTCACAACCGTGGAACAGCACAGTGGATCGCCTGTCGACGTGGAGCAGGTCCTTAGCGACCATTCACTGCGTATCGCGTTCCAGCCGGTGTGCGACCTGAGGTCGCGCGAGGTCATCGGCTACGAGGCATTGGCGAGGTTCCCCGGGTGGGCGATCACGACGCCCCGTCCATGGTTCGAGCAGGCCATGCAGCTCGGTCTCCAGCAGGCGCTGGAGCTCCTGGCGGCCACGACGGCCCTGGAACAGCTGGACCGCCTGGAAAAGGACGCCTTCCTCTCGGTCAACGTATCGCCGGCCACCGCAGCCTCGAAGGCCTTCGGCGATCTCGCCTCAACAGTGCCATCGGAGCGCCTGGTGCTCGAGATCACCGAAAACGCCACCGTCGACAACTACCAACGCTTCACCGGGGCGATCGACCACCTGCGCTCGCTGGGGGTGCGGATCGCGCTCGACGACGCCGGCGCCTCGGACGTCGGCTTGCAGCACCTCTTGGGCATCAGGCCCGACATCGTCAAGATCGACACGACGGTGATCCACGGGATCGCCGAGGACGAGCTCCGGCAGGCGGTCGCCTACGCGTACGCCAGCCTGGCCAAGCGGGCGGCGGCGATCAGCCTGGCCGAAGGAATCGAGACCGAAGCGGAGCTTGCCATGCTCTCCTCGCTGGAGGTGGAGGCGGGACAGGGCTACCTGCTCGGTCGCCCGGCGTTTCTTCCGGACTGACCGGACTGACTCTCGCGGCCTCGGCCGCCCGGCTGCCGGGCAGCCACCGGTAGGGTCCGGCTCATGACGATACTGCTCGAGCTTGACCTCACCGGGGTTCTCGTCGAGGACACCGGCTCCAATCCTCTCGAAAAAATGTTGAACCGTCGGCGACTCGCGTTGCGCACCCTTGTCAGCCGCCTGGCCGCAGCCGCCGATGACCCCGAGGTCGTCGGACTGCTGGCCAAGCTCGGCTCTCCCTCCATCTCGCTGGCGCAGGCCCAGGAGCTTTCGGACGCGGTGGTGCGTTTCCGGCAAAAGGGCAAGGAGGCCGTCGCCTGGGCCGAGACCTTCGGCGAGCTCGGGCGTGGGACGTCCGCCTATGTCATCGGTGCCGGTTTCGGCGAGTTGTGGCTGCAGCCCTCGGGCAGCGTTGGGCTCATGGGCGCGGCGGCAGCCGGGACCTTCGTGCGCGGTGCCCTCGATCGGGCCCATGTCGAGCCGCTGTTCTCACAGCGCTACGAGTACAAGAACCGCGTAGACAGCATCGTGCGCACCGAGTTCAGCGCCGCGCACCGCGAGGCCACAGAGCGCTTGTCCGAGTCTGCCTACGAGCAGATCGTCTCCGCGGTGGCGCTCGGCCGCAAGCTGCCCGAAGAGCGCGTACGCGAGCTCATCGACCGAGCGCCGATCTCCGCCGCCGAGGCGAAAGAGGCCGGGCTCGTCGATCACCTCGGCTACCGGGACGAGGTCCGTGACGCCCTCGATCGCCGCTGGGCCGAGAAGCCCAGCCTGCTGTACATCTCGCGCTATCGCCGGAAATGGGACACCATCCGCCGGGCATATCAAGCCCGCCGTCCGGCGGTCGGGCTCATCGACACGATCGGCCAGATCCGTATGGGCCGCTCCCGGCCGGGCCCGGTCGGACGCGCAGCGGGATCCGACACGGTCGCCGCCGCTTTCCGCGCCGCTGTGAGAAACGAGCGCATAAAGGCGATCGTGCTCAGGGTCAACAGCCCCGGCGGCTCCTACGTCGCCTCGGACACCATCTGGCGCGAGGTCTGCAAGGCTCACGAAGCCGGGAAACCGGTCGTCGTGTCGATGGGCGACCTGGCCGCTTCGGGCGGGTACTTCGTGTCCATGGCTGCCGACGTCATCGTGGCCGAGCCGGCGACGCTCACCGGATCGATCGGCGTGTTCGGCGGCAAGCTCCAGACCAGCGGGCTGTTCGAGCGCTTGGGCGTGAACATCGACAGTCTCGGCCACGGGCGCCACGCCCTCATGTTCTCGCCCCAGACCGGCTTCAGCGAGGACGAATGGGCCAAGCTCGACGAGTGGCTCGATTTCGTCTACGAGGACTTCACGGCGAAGGTCGCCCGCGGACGCTCTATGAGCCTCGAGGCCGTGCGCGAGGTCGCCCGCGGGCGGGTCTGGACAGGCGCCGACGCCCTCGAGCGCGGGCTCGTCGACGAGCTCGGGGGACTGCGCCGCGCCGTGGAGATAGCCCGCGAGCGCGCCGGCCTGCCAGGCGATGCTCCGCTGCGGCCGGTCCCTGCGCTCTCGCCGGTGCAGCGCCTGCGCCAGCCACGCAACAGCGACGACCCGGCCGCCTTCGCGCAGGCGAGGGGCTTGAGCGCGGGGCTCTGGGAATGGGGCGGACACGCCCAACTAGCAGAGGCCCTGGGACTCCCCTCGGCCGGCCCGCTCCTCATGCCGATGGGGCCGCTGCGTTGAGCGAGAGGGCAGCGCTGAGCGAGGGGTCGCCGAACCGTGCCGGCGCGCGTCGTGGCCCAGGTCTTAAGGTCGGACCGCTGCTCTCAACCGAGACGAGATACGGAGTACGCCTGGACGGCGGCTTCGAGAGTCCGAGCTGACCTGAGCGACGACTCGGCGGCAAGGTGTGCCGGCGTCTCGTCTCCGCGGATGACGGCGTGAATGTGACGGAGGGCAGCCGTGAAGGAACGGGCATCGACCGTCGGGTGCTCGATCGTCTCCTCTCCGTCGCGCCGCACGACGAGTGAGTCGCTCGGTGTCGGATGGAACGGATTGGTCAGGTGGATCTGCCCGTCGGTGCCGAGCACCCGGGTGAAGGTGTCAAGCGCACGCCTGAACCCGCAGCTCAGCACCAGCTGCTGGCCCCCGTAGTCGACTAGGGCGACAACCTCGCTGTCGACCTCGCCGTTGCTGGTGCCGAACCCGACGACATCGCCCGGCGCCGGATCCCGGGTGTCGAGGACTTCTTGCGCCAAGCGGATCGGGTAGCAGCCGACATCGGCCAGCGCTCCGCCGCCGAGCTCCGCCGAGAGGCGGAAGTCCTCCGGGCGTGTCAGCAGGAAGTGAAACGTGCTCACCAGCTCGCGAACCTCGCCGATCGCCCCGGATGCCAGCAGCTCGAGGAGACGGCGGTGCTGAGCCTGGAAAGGGAAGACGAAGGCTTCCCAGAGCAGTCCGCCTGTGCTCGCGGCGGTCCGCAGCACTGCCTCGGTCTCCGCTGGGCTGACGCAGAGCGGCTTCTCACACAGGACCGCCTTGCCCGCCTCGAGGGCGCGCTGTGTCCACAAGGCATGGTGAGTGTTGGGAAGCGCGACGTAGACGGCGTCGATGTCAGCCGAGTCGATGACGGACTCGTAGCCCTGCACAGCGTGGCCGATGTCGTTGTCGCGGGCGAAGGCCTCGGCCTTGTCGATGTCGCGACTGGCGACGAGAGCCGGTCGGCCACCTCCCGCTTCCCGAAGACCCGGAAGGAATTGCGCCCTCGCGATACGGGCCGCGCCCAAGATGCCCCAACGCACCTCGCCGGGGAACCCGGAAGCGCTCACGGACGATCCTCCTCCGGCGCCGGCGGAACGTCCTCCTCGGCGGCCGGACGGTCCTGGCCGGGCTCAGACGGACTCTCCCGCCGGGGTACGGGCGGCGCAATCTCGTTCGCGTGCACATGGCGGAACCTGACAGACCTGCCGAAGTCCAGCACGGCCTCCACGCCGGTCTCGACCGCCAAATCGGCAAGTCGACTGACGGTTTGATCGTTTCCCGCTAACTGACAAGAGATCCGGAAGGTCGCTTCGGTGCGGACCGAGTGAGCCTTCTCCTGGTCTTCGTCGGCGTTGTGCAGTCTCGGTTCCAGCTCGATGATCTGAGCCAGGTCCGTCAGCCTCGGAATGAGGCGGACTATTTCGTCAAGCTCGAAGTCGAAGCGACTGATATCCATGGACAACAACGGTAGATCCTCTCAGGGATCTTGGTATGCGCCATTGCACCCATGTTCTCTGCCGGGAGACCTGCTTCCTCTTCAGCGACCGGCTTCACCGGCAGCAGACCGTCGAGGTCGTGACAGTCGTCGCAGGTGCCCTGACCCCTGGCGCTCTCGGAGGATGAAGGCGCAACCGCCCCTCGTTGCGCGTTCTCGAGGACCCTTATGATCGGTCCGTGCGCCTGAGCGTCGAGCAGGGAAGGATCGTCGGCTGTCTCATCGAAAAACAGCTGACAACTCCGCAGCAGTACCCCCTCACCCTCAACGCGCTTGTGTTGGCGTGCAACCAGACTTCGAACCGCGACCCGGTGGTCGCGTACGAAGAAGGCCTCGTGCAGCGGATACTGGCGTCGCTCAAAGAGGTCGGGCTCGTTCGCTTTGTCTATCCCTCTAGCGGCCGCTCGGCGACGCGTTACCGGCAGGTGCTCGACGAGTCCCTCGGTCTCGACGAGAGGAGCCTCGCCCTCTTGGCCGTGCTGCTGTTGCGCGGTCCGCAGACTGCCGGCGAGCTGCGTACCCGGACCGAGCGAATGGCGACATTCGACGGCCTCGCCGCCGTAGGCGCCGAGCTGGAGCACATGGCCGGCCGCGCCGAGCCGTTGGTGCTGCAGTTGCCCCGTCGTCCCGGACAGAAGGAGGAGCGCTGGGTGCAGCTGCTCACACCAGAAGCGCCCGCGGCCGACGCTTTCGGTGGCACCGGCAGCACGAGCTCTTGGCGCGCACCGGTCCCCGAGCACTGGCCGGGCGCAGTTGCCCAATCGCCCGAGGCCGTTGTGGAGGCCGACGAGCGGACCGGTGAGTACGAGCCGCCAGAGCGCACCAGCCCGGAGCTCAGTGCCCTCGAGAACGAGGTCGCTGAGCTCCGGGCCGAGGTGGCCGCGCTCCGCGATGCCCTCGAACAGCTGCAATCGAGGCTCTCGGGTTGAGCGTCACCCACCTCTACGAGCTTTCCCTGCGCTGGACCGGCAATAACGGTTCGGGCACGAGCAGTTACCGCACCTACAGCCGCGACCACGAGATACACGCCGCCGGCAAGTCGATGATCGCCGGCTCCTCCGACCCCGCCTTTCGCGGCAACGCGTCGCTCTGGAACCCCGAGGAGCTGCTCGTGGCGTCCTTGTCCCAGTGCCACATGCTCTGGTACCTGCACCTCGCCGCAAGCGCCGGAGTCGTAGTGACTGCCTACACCGACACCCCGATCGGCACCATGATCGAGGAGCCGGACGGCAGTGGCCAGTTCAGCGAGGTAGTGCTGCGCCCCGAGGTCACCGTCGCCGACGCGGCAATGTGCGGGCCCGCCGGCGAATTGCACGACGACGCCGAGAGAATGTGCTTCATAGCCCGCTCGGTGAATTTCCCGGTGCGCCACGAGCCCGTCACGATCGTTGGACACGGCGAGGTCCACTGAGGGGCCCCGTCCGCCCGACTGAACCGGGCGGACGATTTGTCAGGTCGTCATGTGAGCGGGGCGAAAAGGCGTCTTCCCGTCCCCGTCAGCACACGCCCGAACTGCAGGCCCGGGAAATGGGCGGCCGAGACCGAGACGTCTGTGCCTTCGAGCTCGCGCCACAGGGCCTCGCGCGTCCTGGCCGCCATGGCGGGATCCACGTCCGACATGGCGTAGAAATCAGGCTCCTCCAGCTGCAGCGGGCACTCTACGGCGTCGCCGAGCAGCACCGCCCGATCCTCGCCGGACGACACCACGAGCCCGTAGTGGCCGAGCGTGTGCCCAGGTGTGTGCCGCGCCGTCAGCCCCGGTGCGATGCGCAGCATGTCACCCTCGAGAGGATCGAGCCGCCCGGCCGCGGCGAGGACCTCCATGATCTGGCGGCTGCGGGCGTCGGCGTCGGCGCTGGCGACGAACTGCTGCCAGTCGGCCGCGCCGTAGCGCACGACGGCGTTGGAGAAGTACGGGGCGTCGCCCACAACGAGCCAGCCGATGTGGTCGACATGGAGGTGGCTGCACACGACGATGTCGATGTCCGGCGGTGAGGCACCTGCGGCTCGAAGCGCGGCCGGCAGCTCCCCGCCCCGCGCCCATCCGACGTCGACGTCTCCGATGCCTGCGTCGATGAGGACGGTCGTCTCGCCACTTCGGAGCAGGAAGCACCCGACCGGGATGTGCACGAGCCCGTCGTCCGCTAACAGCTCCTGATGGGTGTCGAAATCGAGCCCTACGTAGAACTCCTGCGGCAGCTTGCACATGCCGTCGTTGAGCGGGACCAGCTCGATGTCGCCTACACGCATCACCCAGACGCTATCGGCTCTCCCTCGGCTCGTGCTGGCCGAGGCCGGCTCAGATCTTGAAGGCGCAGCCATCCCAGTACGCCACCGGACGCTTGCGGCGCAGTCCCTTCATCTCGACGACGGGCTCGTCCGGCTCGGTGGGGCCGCCACCGCAGAAGCGCACCCGGAGTTCGCCGGAGTCGAAGGCACGGTAGCTCGTCGGATCGGCCGGCTCGCGGGTGGAAGTGTCGAGGACGGTCATCGACCCCGAGCAGCACTGGCGACCATGAGCGTTGACATCAAGCACGCCGCCGTTCGCCTCGACGTACGCCCCCACCTCGTCGGAGGCGACGACCCTCATGGCGCGATCCCATGGCCGGCTTGAGATGAGCTCGATCGAGCGTTCCCCTTGCTCTGCCGGACCCGGGGCGTGCTCGACGCACGCACGACGAGCTCGGGCTCGAAGCGGATGGCCCGGTGCTCGTGCGATGCGCCGATCACCTCCTCGAGGAGCAGCTCGGCGGCGGCGACACCAAGTTCGTACTTGGGCTGGCGCACAGAGCTGAGCGAGGGCGACAACATGGAGGCGAAGACGCCGTCGTCGTAGCCGATTACGGCCATCTCTTCAGGAACGGCGACCCCGGCTCCGGCGAGCCCCCGGAGCACCCCGAAGGCGAGAAGGTCGTTGGCGCACATCACCGCGCTCGGGCGCGGCTCGGCGCCGAGAAGTATCGCCACCGCGGCCTCGCCTTGGTCGCCGACGGAATCAAGGTGAACTCCGTCTGCCCGGGCCGGCGAGTACCTGCCCTCGAGCGAGCTCCAGATGCATCTGGAGGTATACCGCTCCCGGTCGGAGGTCCGAAGCGTGGTCCATACACATTCTCGCTTCGCGACGACCTTCGCCGTCCTCAATCGGCCGATCGTGGCTGTCCACTACGTGCTCGCTTTCGCCGGCCCGAGCGTCGAGGTGGCTCCCTACCGCACCTACGGCACGAAAGAGCTCGACGAGTGCTGCGTGGGCGCCCCGGGCAAGCGGAACGCCGTTCTCTTGCAGAACCACGGCGTCATCGCGGTCGGGACCTCGGCGCCCAAGGCCCTCAACGTGGCTCAGGTCGTCGAGTACACAGCTGAGCTGCTGTGGCGTGCCCAGAGCACCGGAACTCCCAGCGTGCTGAGCGACGAGGAGATGGAGCGGGTGGCGCAGAAGTTCGTCAGCTACGGCCAGCCGCACAAGGCGACCGAGGACCCAGGCGATCACGACTGAGGTATTTGCAGCCACCTGCCGCATGTCCCCGAGGCGGCGAGGCGCGACCGGGCACCCCAGGCGTCTCGGTCAAGCTGAGACAGGCCCAGGGCGATAGCGGCCGTCCACGCGCCTGGGAAGACGAAGGGGATTGTCCTCGCGCAGTGCCGCCGGCAGGAGCTGGTCGGGGACGCCCTGGTAGGCGACAGGCCGGAGAAACCGGCCGATGGCAGCAGCCCCGACAGATGTGTGCAGCGGTGAGGTGGTCGCCGGGTACGGGCCGCCGTGCTGCATGGCCCAGGTCACCGACACACTGGTCGGCCAGCCGTTCCAGATGATCCGGCCCGCCTTCTCGGCGAGGGTGTCGAGCAGGCCCGCGACGACGTCGTCGTCGGGCTCGCCGTGGACGGTCGCGGTGAGCTGGCCCTCGAGCATCTCGGCGACATCGACGAGGCGGGCCTCCTCGTCGTATTCGGCCACGAGCGAAACGGGGCCGAAGCACTCCGCCAGGAGGTGCTCGGCGTCTGCGACAAGAGCCTCGGCTGTCGTGCGCAACAAGGTGGGCGTCCACGTGCCGTCCGACTGCCTGCTCCCCTCGGCGATGACCTCGACGCCCGGGCGGGCGCGCAGCGCCTCGAGCCCCTGTTCGAAGGCGGCGTCGATGCGGTCGTTGAGAAGTCGGGCGGGCGGCTGAGCGGCGACGAGGCCGCCAAGGCGGTCGGGCTCGAGGGCCCCTGCGGGCAGCAGCAGGACCCCGGGCTGGGTGCAGAACTGCCCGGCCGCCAAGGAGAACGAGGCGACGTAGCCGGAGAGGATCTCGTCCAAGCGGGTGGCCGCGGCCCGCCTCGTCACGAACACGGGGTTAACGCTGCCGAGCTCGCCGTAGAAGGGGATCGGCTTCGGCCGAGAGACGGCGAGGTCGAACAGGACCCGTCCCACCCTCGCCGATCCTGTGAAGGCGACCGCGCTCGTGCCGGGATGGGTGACGAGCCTGCGGCCGGCTTCGTCGCCTTCGACCACCGAGAAGGTGCCCTCGGGCGCCCCGGCCTCTTGCAGCGCCCGGCAGACGATCTCCCCGCAGCGGGCGGACAGGCGCAGGTGACCCGGGTGGGCCTTTAGCACCACCGGGCAGCCGGCGGCCAGCGCCGAGGCGGAGTCACCGCCGGCGACGCTGAAGGCGAAGGGGAAATTGCTGGCGGCAAAGACGGCCACCGGGCCGAGCGGGCGAAGAGACCGACGCAGGTCCGGCCGCGGCCCGGGGGGCCAGGTCTCGTCCGGCGGGTCGATGCAGGCCTGCAGGTAGTCGCCCTCCTCGATCACCCCGGCCAAGAAACGCAGCTGGAAGGTCGTGCGGACCAGCTCGCCCCGCAACCGGGTCTCGCCGAGGTGGGTCTCGGCGATGGCCAGGGAGACGAGCTCGTCGCCCGCGCCGTCCAGGGCGTCGGCGAGCGCACGGAGCATCCCGGCGCGTGGCCCCGGCTCGAGCGCCCGCCACGAGGGGGCGGCGGCAAGGGCCATGGCGACGGCCTCGGGCACATCGAGAAACAACCTGCGAGCGGACGGGATCTCTTTGTCACTCACGGGAACTCCTTGGAAGGAAGGCTTCGGATTGGGCTTTGGACGGCCTCAATCGGGCCGCCCGCCGGAGATGTTGCAGGGCTCTCACTAGATCGTGACTCCCCCGACGTACTCTGGCTCGGGCGGGCTCCCGGGAAAGAGCTCGGCGAACCTCTCGGCGTCGTCCTGGGGATGAAAGCCGATGGCGTCGCCGCCGGCGCTTGACCACCAGCGGCGCATGTTCGCCGACACGCCCCACACGAGACGGAAGCCCGGGTGCGGGGTCGCCAGCGACGCCCTCGTGAGCCGGACGAAGTCGCCGGGCGAGAGCCAGGTGGACAGCATGCGGTGGTCCCGGGGGAGGTCGAAACAGGACCCGATGCGCAAACAGACGATGTCCATCGAGTACTTGACGCTGTAGAACTGGCAGAGGGCCTCGGCTGCGGCCTTGCTCACGCCGTAGAGGCTGTCGGGCATCGGCGCCACGTCGTCCTCGAGCGGCTGCGCCGTGCGGACGTGAAAGCCCACGGCGTGGTTGCTGCTCGCCACGACGAGCCGTCTCACACCGTGCCGGCGGGCGGCTTCGAGCACCTCCCGCGTCCCTCCGACGTTGACCTGCGAGAGCTCGGCCCAGGGCGCATCGCCCGGGAAGCCCCCGAGGTGGACGATGGCATCGGCGCCCCCACAGACCGTGTCGAGGAGACCGGGATCGGTGACCGAGCCCTGGTAGATCTCCACGGGCTCGCCGGCGATGGCCTCCGGTGGCACGGCGATGTCGACGAGGCGCGCGGACGTGGCGATCTCCTCCAGCGACGCTCGCAGGTAGGTGCCGAGCCGCCCGGCGGCCCCGGTGATGACGAGAGTGCGCGACGGCCTCACCCCGCGTCCGGCTCCACTGCGGCCCCGCTGCGGGCGAGAAAGTCGAAGTCGCACCCCTGGTCGGCCTGGCCGATGTGCTCGGCGTACAAGGCGCCGTAGCCGCGCGCGAAGATCCTCGGAGGCGGCGTCCAGGACGCCTTGCGCCGGGCGAGCTCCTCGTCGCTCAGCTTCAGATGAAGGCGCCGTTGCGCCACATCGAGGGTGATCAGGTCGCCGTCTCGGACCAGAGCCAGCGGTCCCCCGACGAAGGACTCCGGGGCCACGTGCAGGACGCAGGTGCCGTAGCTCGTCCCGCTCATCCTGGCGTCCGAGATGCGGACCATGTCCCGGACGCCCTGGCGCAGGAGCTTGTCAGGTATCGGCAACATGCCGTACTCGGGCATGCCCGGGCCGCCTTGGGGGCCCGCGTGGCGCAGCACGAGGACCGAGCCGGCAGTGACGTCGAGCGCCGGGTCGTTCACGCGACGCTGCAGGTCGCGATAGTCCTCGAAGACCACGGCCGGCCCGGTGTGGCTCAGCAACTGCGGCGAGGCGGCGAGATGCTTGATCACCGCCCCGTCCGGGGCCAGGTTGCCGTGGAGGATGGCAAGACCACCGTGCTCTGCGAGGGGGTTCTCCCGGGGCCGGATCACGCGCTCGTCGTCGATGGCGGCACCGGCGAGGTTCTCGGCGAGCGTGCGTCCGTTGACCGTGACCCGTTCGAGGTGCAAAAGGTCCGGGATCTGCGCCATGAGCGCCCGAAGGCCGCCGGCGTAATAGAAGTCCTCCATGAGGTACTCGCCGCTCGGACGGATGTTGGCGAGCACCGGTGTCGACCGCGAGAGGCGGTCGAAGTCCTCGAGGTCCAGATCGACTCCGCAACGCCCCGCCATGGCGATCAGGTGGATGACGGCGTTGGTGGAGCCGCTGAGGGCGAGGACGACGGTGACCGCGTCGAGGAAGGCCTTCTTGTCGGCGATCTTCGACATCGTCAGGTTCTCGCGCACCATCTCCACGATGCGCGAGCCGCTGGCGGCAGCCATCCTGTGATGAGCGGAGTCCACTGCCGGGATCGATGACGCGCCCGGAAGCGTGAGCCCGAGAGCCTCGGCGGCGGAGGTCATCGTCGAGGCCGTGCCCATCGTCATGCACTGGCCCGGGGAACGGGCCAGCGCCTCCTCGAGGCTGTGCCAATCGGCCTCGGTGATGGTCCCGGCGCGCTTTTCGTCCCAGAACCGCCACATGTCGGTGCCGCTGCCCAATGTCTCTCCGCGCCAGTGGCCGGTGAGCATCGGGCCGGCCGGGACGTAGATGATCGGCCGGTCGGCGCTCGCCGCCCCCATCAGCAGCGCCGGTGTGGACTTGTCGCAACCGCCCATGAGGATGGCCCCGTCGAAGGGGTAGGAGCGGAGTATCTCCTCGGTGTCCATCGCCAACAGGTTCCTGTAGAGCATCGGCGTCGGCTTCTGGAAGGTCTCCGACAGCGTGGCCACAGGCATCTCGACCGGGTACCCGCCGGCTTCCCATACGCCCCGCTTCACCGCCTGGGCCCGCTCGCGCAGGTGCATGTGGCAGGGGTTGATCTCGCTCCAGGTGTTGAGGATCCCGATGACCGGCTTGCCGGCGAGCTCGTCCGCGCCTACGCCGAGCTGGCGCAGGCGCGAGCGGTGGCTGAAAGCCCGCAGCCCCTCGCCCTCGAACCAGCGGCTGCTGCGGAGCGCTTCAGGCTCGCCGGTCATGCGGCCAAGCCCCACAGCTCGAGGATGTCGGTGACCTTCGCCCGCGTCTCGGCGGGCAGAGGCGAGCTCGGTGGCCTTACGTCCCGGGCGCACACGCCGAGCTGGCAGAGCGCCTCTTTGACCACAGAGACGTTGTCTGCGCTCGCGTTGGCGGCACGCAGCTGCTCGAACGGTCGCACCCGCTGCCAGATGTTCGTCACGATGTCGTGGTCCCTCGCCTCCAACGCACGCCAGAGGCGGAGCGACGTCGCCGGATCGACGTTCGCCATTCCCGAGGTGAACCCCCTGGCCCCGACGGCAAAGTACCCGGGAGCATGGAGCTCGGCCAGACCGGCCACCCAGGTGAAGCGCCCCGCACCGGCATCGGCCGCCACCGCCGCGAAGTGCACCGGGTTCGCCACGGCGTACTTCACCCCGATCACATTGGGGCATGCCTCCCCGAGCCGGGCGAAGGCGGCCCCGGGGATCACCTCGTTGCGCACGTAGAGGACCACCCCGAGCTCGGGCACGGCGCTGGCGATGGCCCGGTGGTAGTCGATCCATCCCTCGACCGAGACATAGGGATGGACGGGCTGGTGGACCATGATCATCGCCGCGCCGGCCGACTGGGCGTCCCTAGCGGCCTCGCGGGCCGAGGCGACGTCGTGACCGACCCCGACCATGACCGTCGTCGAGGTGTCGGCCGCCTCCAGGCAAAGACGGGTGACGACCTTCGCCTCTTGCGGAGCCAGGGCGTAGAACTCGCCGGTGTTGCCATTAGGGGTGACAGTACTGACGCCGCCGTCGACGAGGCGGCGGATGACCCGCTGATAGGCCGCCTCGTCGAGCCCACCACCGGGCCCGAAGGGCGTGACCGGAACGGCAACGACGCCGCTCAGTGCATTGTGCTGCTGCTCGAAGTCCATCGCCGCTCCCGTTTCTCGTCGTGTCCGTCGTTCAGCACGTGCACAGTCGTCACCTCAGGGCGTGCCCAGGGCTTCGACGACGCGCTGCTGGAACACCTCGATGTGCCGGCGCAGGCGGCCGGCGGCCGCCTCTGCCCGTCCGGCCAGTGCGTCCTTGGCCATCCTGCGGTGCTCGGCCGCCTCGCCGCTCCAGCTGCCGACTTGCGCCCACACGGTGACGCTGATCAGCGCGTTGACGTCGGTCAGGTCGTCGAGCACCTGCACGAGCGTCGGGTTGCCGCAGCCGGCGTAGAGCTGGCGGTGAAAGGCACGGTTCGCCAAGCTCCGTTCGTACAGCTCCACGCCGTCCTCGGCGGCGACCATGCGCTCGAAGACGGCACCGAAGGCCGCCCTGTCAAGCCCGCGCAGGATCGTCCGCCGCACCGCTTCAGGCTCGAGCAGCAGCCGGAGGTCGCAGACAGCCAGGGCCATGGGCGCGTCGACGGCCCTGACCGAAGTGCCCCGGTGGCTGCTCGAGGTCACGAGTCCCGTCCCGCTCAGGGCCTTGAGGGCGTCGCGGACAGGTGTCTTCGACGTGCCCAGCTCCTCGGCGATCGCCTTCTCGGTGAGCGCCGAGCCGGCCCTGTAGCGACCCGAGAGGATCGCCCTTTTGATCTCGTTGGCGATCAGGTCTCCCCGAGATGAGAAGCGGGACTGCATGTTCGCCTCGGGCCGAGCCTGCACCATCGTGTCGTACACAACACATAATGTACTCTGTACTTTCATCCTGCTCCGGGAGAGGTGTTATGGGAAGCGGAGACAGTCCAGGAGGACCTGAGCCCGGCCCAGCCGGCGCCCCGCCGCGAGTCAGCACGTACCTGTACCCGTGGGATGTAGTCGGTGACCCCGACGCCGCCTCGCGCCTCGTCTCCGCCGGCTTTCGGCACGTGGTCGTCGCCGCCGCCTACCACAGCGTGCGGGCGGCGACGCCCCGGCATCCCCGGCACCGCTTCGTCCTCGCCGAGACTGCCGCGCTGTACCGACCGGTCCGCCAGGACGTGTGGGCGGGACGGCGGCTCTGCCCGCTCGGCGCGCCCTGGGCGGGCTCCGAGGATTCCTTCGCGCAAGCGGTCCGGGTTCTCGAGGCCGCGGGACTGCGGGTGAGCGCGTGGGTGGTGCTGACCCACAACAGCGCCCTCGGCCGGCGTCAGCGCGACCTCGTCGTGCGCAACTGTTTCGGCGACAGCTACGAGTGGGCCCTTTGCCCCGCCAACGAAGAGGTGCGCGAGTACGCCGCTCTCCTGAGCGCCGAAGCGGTGCGCGGGCTTGCGCTGGAGGGGATCTCCCTCGAGGCCTGCGGCCAGCTGGGCGCCGAGCACGGTGGCCACCACGAAAAGTCGGCCGGCGCCTACACGCCGCTGGCAAGCCAGATCCTCTCGATATGTTGCTGCGACGCCTGCCGGCGCGCCTGGAGCGTCCAAGGCCTCGACCCTGGCGCCACGGTGCAGGCGCTGCGGGAGGCGTCCGAGATTGCCCAGCACGAGGCGGGCGCCGGTGCCACGCCGGAAGATTGCCTGGGGGCGCCGCTGGCCGCACAGCTCCTGGCCTGCCGGCAGCGCCATGCCGACGCCCTCTTGGAACAGGTGCACGGCGAGCTGCACGACAGCGGGGTTCGCCCGCGGATCAGCCTCCACGCCCAGGGCGACCCTTGGGCCACCGGCGCCTCACCCGGCTTGACGCCCACCTCGGCGCAACGGGCTGAGGCGGTGCTGGTTCCTGTCGATCCGACCTCTGCCCGCAGCGGCGAGGTGATAGCCGCCGCCCGGCGCTCGGTGCCGGCGGGGGTAAAGGTGGCGGCCTACGTGAACCTGCTCGGGCCTGTCGAGCCCGCCGAGTTCAGCGCCCACGCAGGCCGGCTCCTAGCAGCGGGACCCGACGAGCTCCACCTCTACCACTTCGGCCTGGCGAACGACAGGCAGCTGGCCTTGTTCTCTGCCCTGGCATCGATGTCGTCATGAGTGTCCCCGGGCAGGTCCTGCCCACCGCGGCCTGCTAGAGGCCGCTCAGGCCGGCCCTTATCGCACCAGCGAGTCGTTCGACCGAGCGGTGTTGCAGGTGCCCTGGTCTCAGCTGCGCCGCCAGCAAGATGGCGCCCGTGACACCGGCGGCGTCGCCCAGACCCGGCGGCACCACAAGCTCGTCGATCCGGCCGGCTTCCGGAAAGTACCGCTCGTCGAGGAGCTCCGCCGTCCTCAGGCGAACCCTCGGCAGCAGCGCCGCGTCGTGCATGACCCCTCCGGCGAGAACGACACGCTCGGGACGATAGGCCGAGATGAGATTCACCAGGCCAAGGGCGACGTACTCGCTTTCGAGCAAGAGGGCGTCGGGGGGCTCGCTGTGGGCCTGCGCCCAGAGCTCGGATCTCTTCGTCCTCGCCGGGCCTGACGCCAGACCCTCCCAGCAATTGCCGTGGCTGAAGCAGTTCCCGGCCCACATCTGTCCGGGGGCACCGGGTTGGCGATCGGCCGGGTGCTGGGGGATCCGCATGTGCCCCATCTCGGGGTGCGAACGCCCATGCACGACTGCCCCGTTGGCTATCGCCCCCACACCGATCCCGGTGCCGATCGTGACATAGACCATGTCGGAACATCCCTGGGCCGCGCCCCAGGCCGACTCGGCCCGGGCGGCTGCGTTGACGTCGGTGTCCATCTGCACGGCCACACCGAGCGCCTCTTCGAACCTCGCCCGAACCGGCCAGCCCCGCCAGGCGGCCTTAGGCGTTCCCCGGGTTATCAGGCCCGCCTCGACATCGAGCGGGCCGAAGCTCGCAATCCCCAGGGAAAGCAGCGAACCACTATCCGTCTGCGCCCAGCGGAACCAGTCGACGGCCGCCTTGGTCGTCGCCTCCGGATCGGACGTCGGGATGACCGTGGCGGTCCAAGCCTCGTCCGAACCGTCGCCGATCGCGCAGACGCACTTGGTGCCACCCAGCTCGATGCCCGCGTATTGAGCCACTGCGGAGTGCTTGCCTCCTTGAACCGGCCTCCCGAGACCTCTGCCTAGCCTTCCGGCGGGAGGGCTCCCTTCTTGATCAGCACGTTACCGAAATAGCGGCGCTCTCCGGTGAGCACCACGGCGTACGAGCCGCGGGCGGCCTCGTAGAAGGCGAAACGCTCGAGCACGCCCATCGGCCAGTGACGGCCGGCCTCGCGGTCGATGAGCGCCTGAACCTCCTGCTGAACCTCGGCCAGCTCGTCGGTCGCGTCCCCGACGGCCATCCTGCGCACCGGCGCGTCGACGAACTCGTCGAGAGGCAGCACAGAAAGGATCGCCACCACCGCCTCCGGCATCGAGGCGCCGGCGAGGGACACGACCCGGCCATGGCAGGTGCCATGAGCCACGCTGTCGGCGGGGAAGTTGGCGTCCACGACCGCGATCTCGTCGCCATGGCCCATCGCCGCCAGCACGAACAGCAGCTCCGGGCTCAGCAGCGGGTCAATGTTCTTCAGCATTCACAGCTCCTCTCTCGAGCTTGTCATAAGTTTCTCAAGTACCGCCGAGGCGGTCCTCCGCCTCGGCCCACCTTTGGGCCTCAGTCTCCGACGGCCGGTAGACACGCAGATCAGTCCGAGTGGCCACGATCGCCCGGGCGGCCCACCGGCCGCTCCCCAAGGTGCCGAGGGCCTGGGCCTGTACCAGAGCGTTCCCGATCGCTGCGGCCTCGACCGGCCCCGCCACTACCGGCAGCCCGCACGCGTCGGAGGTGAGCTGGCAGAGCAGAGTGTTGTGCACCCCGCCGCCGACGACATGGATGGTGTCGACGCGTTTGCCCGAAAGCTGCGAAGCCAGGCGAAGCGTTCGGCGGTAGGCGAGGGCAAGGCTGTCGAGGATGGCGCGAGTTACCTGTGCCGGTGTCTCGGCAGCCGGCTGTCGAAGGTCGTGACACACCTGCGCGATCCGGGCGGGAACATCGCCGGGCGGGAAAAACACCGGGTCATCGGGATCGAAGACGATGCGAAGGAGTGCTTCGGCGGCGGCCCAGGCGACCAGTTCCTCGAGGGAATAGCTCTTGCCGAGACGCTCCCAGGTCCGCACCGACTCTTGCAGCAGCCAGAGCCCCATCACGTTGCGGTGGTAGAGCAACGAGCCGTCCACGCCCCGTTCGTTCGTGAACCCCGCGGCGCGACTCTCCTCGCTCAGCACCGGCCGGTCCAGCTCGACGCCGACGAGAGACCACGTGCCCGAGGAGATGAAGGCGAAGTTCGAATCGACGGCCGGGACGGCCGCCACCGCCGATGCGGTGTCATGCGAGCCGACAGCTGTGAAAGGGACCCGGTAGTCCAAGCCGGTCTCCGCGAGCACCTCCGCCAGGAGCGGGCCGAGCTGTGCTCCGGGCCGGCGGATCGGTGGGAACAGGCCGGGCGGGATGCCGACCTTGGCCATCAGCTCGTGGTCCCACCCGGATCCGTCGATGCTGAGCAACTGGGTCGTCGACGCGATCGTCTCCTCGGCGCCGAGAGACCCCGTGAGCCAGTACCCGAGCAGGTCCGGCGTGAGGAGCATGGTCCGAGCCAGAGCGAACTGGGCGTTGTCGCGAGCAGCCACGAGTTGGAAGATGGTGTTGAAGGGCACGATGGCGATGCCCGACCGGCGATAGAGCTCGAGGGCTCCGACGCTTTTCACAACCGGGTCGATGACGCCCCGGGTCCGGTCGTCACGGTAGTGGAAGATCTCGCCGAGCAGCCTCCCGTCGGCGTCGAGCAGGCCGTAGTCGACACCCCAAGAGTCGATCCCGACCGAGTCCAGGCGTCCCGTCCGACCCGCGGTGCGGACGCCGTCGAGGATCCCACGGTAAAGGCCCAGCACGTCCCAGTGGATATGGCCCCCGACCCTGATGTCCCCATTCCAGAACCGGTGCACCTGAGCGAATTCGAAGCATTCCTCGCCGACCTCGGCGACGAACACGCGCCCGCTCGAGGCACCCAGATCGATGGCGACGACGCGTGCCACCTCAGGGCCGGTTGCGCCTTCGGCTGCAACCTGTGACGTGGGCGGTGCCATCGACCAGATTCCTCTCGAGTGACTTGACCTCTGACGACCTGAACTCTACGACGGCCACCCGGCCAGACCGGGAGCCGGCCTTTCCGCTCGGGCGCACATCCCTCCTGCCCGAAGGCAGGGAAACCTCAGGCCACCACGGCGGTGCCGGCCGGCATCAGCGGCCAGTTGGGTCGGCTACGACAAGGATCTTGACCTCGCCTCCGGCCGAGATGGCGGCGAACGCCTCCGCTGCTCTGGGGAGGGGGAAGGTGGTTGTGATGAACCTGTTGGCGTCGAAGGTGTCACTGCCGATGATTCCGATGGCGTCGTCGAAGTCCTCCCAGCGGTAGGTGGCCGCTCCCTGGATGCGCACCTGGTACTCCTGGATCACGGGAAGGTCGACGGAGGCGAACTTGCGCGGCCCTCCCAGCACCACGACGGTGCCCCCTTTGACGGCCATCTTTATGGCTTGTCCGACAGTGGCCTCGTTGGCCACGCAGTCGAAGACGACGTCGGCGCTTTCCCCCAGCTCGCCTCGGACCACCCCGGCAAGGTCGTCGACTGCGGCGTCGACGACGGTGTCGGCCCCGAGCGCCAGAGCCAGCTCGCGCTTGGAGGCCAGGGTGTCGGTGCTCACGATCTTGTCCGCCCCCGCCCGGCGGGCGGCGGTCAGCGCCAAGAGCCCGATCGTGCCCGAGCCCAAGATGGCCACCTTCCTGCCGCTCAGGTCCCCGGCCAGCCGCACGGCGTGCACCGGGGTGGCCAAGGGCTCGATGAGCGCCGCCTGGTAGTCGCTGAAACCCTCGGGAACCTTGTGCAGGCGGGCAGCCGGTGCCGAAAACACGTCGGCCATCCCGCCTTCGCGGTACCCGCAACCGAAGAACTCGAGGTTCTCGCAGAGGTTCTCGGCGTTGTTCCGACAAGGCTTGCAGTGCCCGCAGGGCAGGGTCGGCTCGATCGTGACCCGGTCGCCGGGTCCGACATTGCCCACGTCGTCGGCGACGCCGACCACCACGCCGACCACCTCATGACCGGGGTAGTAGGGGGGCTTGAGGAAAGCGTGCTCACCGTGGACGCCGGCCTTGTCCGAACCGCACACCCCGGACACCGACATCTCGATCAGCGCTTCACCGGGACCAAGTTGCGGTACACCCTCGGTGGTCAGCTCGACCACGTCGGGGGAACTGACAATTACGCGTCGCCGTGTCTCTTGTGTGGTCATGGCACCTCCTATTTCTCTCGACTTGTCCCGCCCGAGGCTTCGCGCCCGGGGACCAGGGCGCAGCCGGCAGTGGTCATAGCGCGCCGTCTCCCGTGCCCGCCGCCGGCCGGCCGGACCTCGTCGCACGGCAGGCCAGCGCGTAGTCGCTGAGCACGTCGCCGACGGCTTCGAGCGCCAGCATCCTCGGGGCGGGCTCGACCGCCCCGGTAGCTACGCGCTCATAGAGCCTGGGCAAGAACTGGCTGATGAGCGGCTCGGGAATGTCGGCCTTGCTCAAGGTATCGAAGAGCCTCTGCACCGCTTCTTGTGAGGCCGGAGAGGCCCAGTAGTAGCGGATGCGGTCGCTGTAGCTGAAGTGGCGCAGCAGGCGCTGGCGGTCCGCTCCGCCTCGATAGTGCGACTGCCAGTACCCGGGGTTGGCGAGCATCTCGGTCTCCATCACTGCCATCAACGAGTGCTCGCACCAGTCGGGGTGCAACGCCGCCGCGATCTGGTCGAGCCCGTAGAGAGCCTCCCGCAAGGCAAAAGTGAGAGCAGGCCCGACCTTCAAGATCGCAAAGCCGTCGCTCACCAACCTGGCGAGGCTCTCCACGGGTTGGTAATCCGTGGAGTGCGCCTCGAACACGAGCCCCGGCATCGCTCCGAGAGCGGCACTGAGCTCGACGGCGCGCTCTGGCCGGTAGACGACGACCTTGCTGTCATCGAACTCGACTCCTGGCTGCACGACGAGGGCGAGCACTCTCTCGAAGGCACCGCCGACGCCGGCTTTGGCGAAGGCTCGCCGGTGTGCCTCGAACGTGGCGGCGACAGCTTCTGGTCGAGTCACCTCGAGATGCTCGATCTCCGCCGCGGCTCCGCCGGGGACCGGGACCTCTGTGCCGATGACATAGCGAGGTGACGTGCCGGTCTCGGCCGCCACGGCTTCGGCCACCGTGGCGAGGCGGGCGGCCCGCTCGGCCGTGACCGGGTCCGGCAGGTGGTCGGGCTCGCCTTGACAGCCCATGGACGTGTCGAGGTGGATCTTCTCGTAGCCGGCGGCGACATAGGCGGCCACCATCTCCTCGGCTCGGGCCAGCGCCGCCTCGGAGGGCAGGTGCCGCCAAGGGTTCGGGCCGAGATGATCGCCACCGAGAACTATCTGCTGGCGCGCAAAGCCGACCTGATCGGCGATGCGGTGCACCTCGTCACGGAATCCGGCCGGGGTCAGACCCGTGTAGCCCCCTTCGTGGTTGACCTGGTTGCAGGTCGCCTCTATGAGTACCGGCCTCCCGTCCGAGGCGGCCCTGCGCATGGCCGCCTCGACCACCATCGGATGCGCGGAGCAGACCGAGGTGATCCCGCTCGGCCCGCTGGCGTCGAGGTTGGGACCCCGCGAGACCAGGGCCTGCAGGCGTGTGCCCTGGCCCGCCCGGGCGCTCGACCTCAAGGCGTCGAGCTGGGCGAAGGTCGAGGTGCCCTCCATCGGGCCCCTGATCCCCACCACCCGCGCACCCGCAGCGTTGGCGTAGTCGAGGCTCTCTTCCACACTGCGACCTTGCAACCGGCAGGTGATGAACGCGGCCCCGAAGCAGTCCCCGGCACCGGTCGGGTCCAGCTCCTCCACGCGATATCCCGGCGCGTTCCGGCTGCCGTCGGCGTCGTAGTAGGTCGACCCCTCCGCTCCGTTCTTCACAACGATGGCGCTCACCCCTAGGCCCAGGATCTCGGCGATCGCCGCCTCCGGCGTCGTGGCCGCCGTCAGCAACGTCAACTCCTCGCCGCTCGGTAGGAAAAGGTCGCAGGAGGCCAACATGGCGCCGAGAGTTGCGCGCACTGCCCGGTCTCGCGTCACCTCCTTGCGGATGTTCGGGTCGAAGGAGATCGAGCCACCATTGCTCTTCACCAGCGCGACCGCCTTCGTTATCATCTCGACCATCTGCGGGGAGGAAAGTGACGCGCCAGATACATGAAGGTGGCCGCACTCCGAGAGCAGTTCCGAGGTGGTGTCTGTCCAGCGCAGCTGACCGCACGCGCTGTTCTTGATGTTGTACACGAAGTCGCGATCTCCGCTCTCCCGATAGCGGACAAAGGCACTACCTGTCACGTGTTCCGAAAGTACCTCGACCCCTCTCACGTCGACGCCGTCGTGCTCGAGGCGCTCCAGGTTGAGCCAACCGAAGTCGTCGTCCCCGACGCAGCTGATGATGCCGCAAGGTTGTCCGAGTTTGGCCACCTGGTCGATGAAAATCGCAGGCGCTCCGCTCGGGAACGGTCCCACTAGGTGCACAGGCTCGCGAAAACCACGGCCGTGCTCCTCCGCCATGATCTCCACCAGGATCTCTCCGATAGTCACGACCTGGCGCACATGTACCTCCCTCTGTGAGGGTGGCCCGATTTGGGCCTGTGCCAGGTTCGCCTGCCCGTCACAGTGCTGTCCGGCCTTCCCTCATCCACCTCAACCCTTGCCACCAAGGGGCGAGCCAGAGCGCGTCCCAGTCAGCTCGCTATGGCCTGCCTCGCTGCGGGGAGCGGTGCCACGCGGCTCCTCCTAGAAAAGCCGTTCACCTATCCTTCCGTAAGACTTCGAGAAAATGGGACGACCGGTCAGGGACTCAAGACCTCAGGTCTTTGGCCCGTGATCGCCACCTGGCAACCGGCATCTGCATGTGCCGTCTTGGGTGTGCTAGTAATCGTGTACATGACCGTAGTCCGGTGTCAAGCCCGGTCAGGGCGTGATCGCCGGCCGGGCCCGGACCCCTCTTCGAGGCCGCCGTCGCCTTGCTGGACGCACTGGCCCCTGCGCCACACCGTGCTTGGCGCGGGCCGTCACGGGGTCTCGCCACCGCCCGAGGGCTCCCAACTGAGCGCTGCGATGACCCTGAAACTCGGGCCCTCCCCGTCACCCAAGGCGTTGGTATGGTCCAGGCAGGAAGCCGGATAACTCAGGAAGAGATTGGAGGTTTCGACGTGCAGACGACTGTTTTCAGCGTAGTCGACGGGCAGGTTGAGTCCGAGGTCACCGAGGTCCCGCCTTGGGCGGGCCCAGATGCATTCGGGCAGGATGCCGCAGAAATGCATCACTCACCCAACGGCACGACGGTGCTGTATCGCATACCCGCCGGATGCACTGTCCCAATTCATGCCGGCCCCAACTACGCGCTGTGCCAGATCGTCTCCGGGCGCGGAACACTGGTTCTCCCCAGTGGCAAAGAGTTCCACTATCAGGGCCCTGAGCTGTTCATATTCGAGCCGGGGGCGTTGCACGGCTGGCGCGACGTGGTGGAGGACACCTACCTCACGGTCTGTGAGGTAAAGGACAAGAGCTAGACAACAGCTAAAGGCGTCCGCGAGCTCTCCTCGATAGAGGGAGGCTTGCCCACACAAGGTGCCTTGTCGGCCGGGGACTGAGCGCGAGCCACGGGGGGCCGTGTTCGCCGCGTACAGGCCTGTACCGGCACGCCGCTCAGCGGCCGCATGCGACCTCCCGGCGCCGTGAGTCACGTCGCCGGGAGGTCGCTTTTCTGCGCACCGATTTCTGCTGCTAGGGGAGCTTCTCGAGGTCGTTACTTCTTGGCAGTGTCGTAGTCCACATAGACGACGTGGGTCTGCAGGTACTCCTCCAAGCCGTGCTTCCCGTCCGCACCCCCGATGCCCGACTTGCGCCAGCCGGCATGGAAGCCCTGCATGGCTTCGAAGTTCTCGCGATTGACGTAGGTCTCCCCGAAGCGGATCTCGTTGCAAGCGCGCATCACGACGTCCATGTTGCGGGTGTAGATGGACGAGGTGAGGCCGTATTCGCAGTCGTTGGCGAGCTCGATCGCCTCGTCCAGATCGGTGAACGTCGCGATGGGGAGCACCGGGCCGAAGATCTCCTTCTGCATGATGTCGCTCTTCTGGTCACAGTGGGTGAGCACGGTCGGCGGGTAGTAATACCCCTTCCTGCCCGGGTACCTCTCCCCACCGGTCACGAGCTTGCTGCCGTCGCGGATCGCCTGCTGCACGGCGGCATCGACGAGCTCGAGCTGTGTCTCGCTCACGAGCGGGCCCATCTCCACCTTGGCGTCGAAGGGGTCTCCGACGACGGTCTGTTCCATGGCGGCGGCAAACCTGTCGATGAACTGGGAGGCGATGGACTCGTGCACATAGGCGCGCTCGGCACAGTTGCAGACCTGCCCGGTGTTGATGATGCGTGAGGCGTGGATCGCCCTCACCGCGAGCTCCAGGTCCGCGTCCGGCATGACGATGGCCGGAGCCTTGCCGCCGAGCTCCAAGGAGACCTTGGTGATGTTGTCCGCGGCCGCGTGCATGACGGCGGCACCGGCCTCGACGCTGCCGGTCAGGCTGACCATGTCGACCTTGGGGTGGCTGGCAAGGCTGTTGCCGACCACTGACCCGGAGCCGGTGACCAGATTGAAGACGCCTTTGGGCAGGGAGGACTCGGCGACGAGCTTGGCAAAGGCACAGGCGTTGTTGGGCGTCTCGCTGCTCGGCTTGATGACGATCGTGCTTCCGGTGACCAGCGCCGGGGCCATCTTCCTCACGATCAGGAAGAAGGGGAAGTTCCAGGGAAGCACACCGGCGACGACGCCGATCGGCATCTTGTAGAGCCAGATGTTCTCCCCCGGGCGGTCGCTCTGGATGATCTCGCCCTCGTAACGCCGTGCAAACTCGGTCATGTAGTCGATGTAGTCGGCGGAGAAGTCGACCTCCACCTCGGCCAGGGAGAGAATCTTGCCCTGCTCCTCGGTGATGACCGCTGCCAGCTCGTCCCGGTTCTTACGAACCTGCTGGGCGATCTCTTTCAGGTACCCGGCCCGGACGATGGCCGGCAACTTGCGCCACTCCTGCTGCGCACGGCCGGCGGCTTGGACAGCGCTTTCCACGTCGGCTTCGGTCCCGCTCGGAACCTCGGAGATCACCTCGGCCGTAGCCGGGTTGACGACCGGGAACGTCTGGTTGCCCTCGACGAGCTCCCCGTCTATGAACATCTGGTAGCGGCGTACGTCTGCTTGCGGCATGAGAGCTCCTTGGTGTTCGATGAACGCTGTCGGTCTCCTGAGCCTCGTACTTCGGCTCCTACGTTGCCCTGCTATTCGCCGGGAACATCCAAGTCTGGAGTACGGCGCTCGACGCTGGGCGGCCAACCTGAGTCGCGATCGCCCCCGACGAGAATCATGTTGAGTCGGCGCGGCCCGTGAACTCCCTCCACACGGCTGAGCTCGATGTCCACGGTCGCGGACGGACCGGAGATCCAGGTCTGAGCGGCCCTCGGGGAAAGCCTGGCGATCGCGTCGGGCAGGCCGGCAACGACCTGGCCTGCGAGCACGACGACGACCAGATGGTCCGGTACGAGGGACAGGGCGCGCCGGCCCTGTGTGGGCCCGCCGTCGAGGACGATCGTGCCGGTGTCGGCGATCGCGACGGCGCAGCCGGTGACGGCCGAGTCGAACTGGTCAAGCTCGAGGGTGCTGAGCGAGCCGGTGTCCGGCTGCACTACGAGCTCGTGCCCACTCGGCATCCAGCCCTCGGGCAGGTCGCGGGGCACCACGACCTTGCGACTGCCGTGACGGGCCAGGACCTCGGTGACCGCAGCCGCCACGGCGTCCGGCGCCACCCAGCTGACCTCCGCCCGGTACTCGGCGACGCGCTGGACGAAAAGCTCGAGCGGTGCGGCGAGGTTGGTCTCGCCCACCCCCCGGTAGGTGCGCGTGATCGGGACATGCTCCATCGGAGCGGCGCAAAGGGCACCGTTCACGGCCTCGAGCACCGCCGCACGGCCAGAGCTCGGCACGTCCGGCAGTGGCGGCACGCCTCGAGGGCCCCGATAGCGCGCTCCCCTCGCTTTGGGGGAGGTGGGGAGCAAAGCGGCCACGACATGCCCGAGCCCGAGCCCGGCGCCACGCCCGCCGGGTACGCCCCCCGTCTGCACCGCCGAGGTGGTGGCCTCCTCCGCGACGGCGCCGTCTGGCCGGGACCGCACATGCTCGGTCCGCCACCACTCGCGGAAAGACTCCCGGGCCGGCACGGGAGCGTCCCGAGCCGTCGTCCAGCGACCCAGCGGCCCCGGCAACCAGCGGACCTTGCCACCTGGGAAGAGGGCGGCGGCCAGACGCCCCCCGACTCGCTCGGTCCACGCCAGGCGCCGCGGCGAGGAGAGGACCACGCCGGCTGCTGCCATGGAGAGCCCCTCGAGGCTCGGGCCCTTCTCGAGCTTGTGCTCCACCGATCGTGCGCGCAGGTGCACCAGCAGCCGGGGGATGTCGATGCGGACCGGGCAGACCTCGAAGCAGGCGCCGCACAGCGTGGAGGCGAATGGCAGTGCGGCCGCCACTTCGTCGGTGACGACTCCCGTGAGCTGGGGCGCGATCACCGCACCGATGGGTCCCGGGTAGACCGAGCCATAGGCGTGGCCGCCGACACGTTCGTAGACCGGGCACACGTTGAGGCAGGCAGCGCAGCGGATGCAGCGCAGTGCCTGGCGGCCCACCCGGTCGGCTAGCGCCGCGCTGCGCCCGTTGTCGAGCAAGACGAGATGGAACTGCGACGGTCCGTCCCCCGGGGTGACCCCGTTCCAGATCGATGTGTAGGGACTCATCCGCTCCCCGGTGGCCGAGCGGGCGAGCAGCTGGAGGAACACCTCGAGGTCCGAAAAGCGCGGGATCACCTTCTCGATGCCGACGACCGAGATCAAGGTCTCGGGCAGGGTGAGGCACATCCGGCCGTTTCCCTCCGACTCCACCACCACGAGCGCCCCGGTCTCGGCGATGGCGAAATTCGCACCGGAGATGGCGACGCGAGCGTGCAGGAAGCGCTCGCGCAGGTGCGCCCGCGCCGCGGACGCAAGGGCGGCCGGCTCGTTGCTGAGCCCGCTCGGGGCGGCAAGGCCGTGCTCTCCCATGTGCTCGAGGAAGATCGAGCGGATCTCGCTGCGGTTGCGGTGGATCGCCGGCACCACGATGTGGCTCGGCAGGTCCTCGCCGAGCTGGACGATCAGCTCCGCAAGGTCGGTCTCGGTGGCCTCGACTCCTGCCGCCGCCAGCGCCTCGTTGAGCCGGATCTCAACGGTGGTCATGGACTTGACTTTGACGACCTTGCGGGCCCCCGTGTCGCGGACGAGACCGACCACGATCCGGTTCGCTTCGGCGGCGTCGCGGGCGAAATGGACGTGGCCCCCTGCCGCAGTCACATTCGCCTCCAACTCCTCGAGCAGCTCGTCGAGGCGCCGCAGGGCGTCGTCCTTGATGGCCGCGGCGGCGGCGCGCAGCTGCTCGAAGTCCGGCGTCTCGGCGGCGAGCCGGTCGCGCTTTTCGCGGATGGTCTTCGTCGCCCGGCGCAGGTTCACCCGAAGCTGGCCATCGGCGAGCGTCCTCGCCGATGCACGCGGGAACGGGAGCGAGTCCCGAAAGTCGCTGATCACCTTCGCTCGCCCCCGTCGGTGGTGGCAAGGATCTCGGCAAGATGCACGGTCCGCAGACCGGACCCGAGGCGCGACGCCCCACCGCCGATATGGGCGAGGCAGGAATTGTCCAGCGCGCAGAGCACCTCGGCTCCGCTTGCCCGCACAGCCGCCATCTTGTCGGCGAGCATCGCCACAGAAGTGTCGGCGTTCTTCAGCGAGAAGGTGCCGCCGAAGCCACAGCAAGAGGCGGCGCCCTCGAAGGCGACGAGCTCCAGGCCCTGGACCGCACGCAGCAACTGCAGCGGCTGGTCACCGAGGTGGAGCACCCGGAGCGAATGGCAGGTGGGATGGTAGGCGACCCGGTGCGGGAAGCAGGCTCCGACATCGGTGACACCGAGCTCGTCGACGAGGAGCTCGCTGAGCTCGTGCACCCGAGGCGCTAGGTCCCGGGCGGCCGCGGCAAGCCAAGCGTCCCCTTCCTCCTCGGCGAGGTTGGCGTAGGAGTCGACGACGGTGCCCACGCAGGACGCCGAGGGGGCGACCACCAACTCATAGGGTGAGAAGACATCGACGAAATAGCGGGCCAAAGCGAGCGCTTCTGACCGATAGCCGGTGTTCAGGTGCATCTGACCGCAACAAGTCTGCGCCTCGGGGAAGACGACCTCGTGACCGAGCCGCTCGAGCACGGTCACGATCGCCTTTCCCGTCTCGGGGTAGACGGCGTCGTTGAAGCAGGTGATGAACAAGGCGATCTTCATCCGGCCAAGCTTCCCAGAAAGCTGACCTGCCTGCCCATTGGCCGGCGACGAGGCACAAGAAGCACTCGGGAGCTCGCTCAGCAACCCAGTTTCTCGGTCAGCTCCCTCGCCATTTTGGCCCATTCCCACAGACGCTGGGGCTCGTAGCGCACGGTGCTTATGTCCTTCATGATCACCTCGACCACACAGCCGTGTGCCTTGGCCTTGCCGAGCACCGTCTGGGCGCTTGTCAGCTGCGGTGGGCGGTGGACATCGCCAGTCCAACACCGGCGTTGCCGACCGCGATCGGGTGGCTCCAGCCGGCGTCGCGCAGGTGGTCCGTCAGTTCCAAATGGCTGCCCCGCTGTCGTAGTCGAAGAAGTTGAGCCGCACGGTGTCGACGACGAAGGTCGCACGTGAGCCGGCCCTGAGCTCGCTGCGGGGCGAGACCCGAGCCACGCCTTCTGACCTCGTTCCCCCGGCCTGCAGACCGATCCCTTCGAGGCCGCGCGTCTCGGCGGCAGCCTGGGCCTCTTCGGAACGGGCACGGGTGGCGTCCATCAAAAAGTGCACCTGCAACTCGTTGCCCAGCGCCTCTATAAGCTCCACGTCGGCGACAAGGGTGCTGCCCGGTGCCGGCGCCGACTCCAAGGCGGCATCGGCGAGGTTCTCGGGGCGAATGCCGATGACCACCTTGCGGTCCTTGTAGCCGCGCAGGCCCGGGCGGGCCTCCAAGAGCTCCGGCGGCAGGCTCAAGGACTGCGATCCCACCTTCACTTGGTTGCCGTCCGAGACCACGGCCTCGTAGAGGTTCATGGCCGGCGAGCCGATGAAGGCCGCCACGAAAAGGTTGTCCGGGTGCTCGTAGAGCTCTTGGGGGGGGCCGCACTGCTGGAGCCGGCCCAGGTGGAGCACCGCCACACGGTCACCGAGGGTCATCGCCTCGGTCTGGTCGTGGGTGACATAGAGCGTGGCCACTCCCACCCGCCGCTGGATGCGGGAGATCTCCGCCCGCATCTGGACCCGCATCTTGGCGTCGAGGTTGGAGAGCGGCTCGTCCATCAAGAACACCGCCGGCTCGCGCACGATGGCCCTGCCCATGGCGACGCGCTGGCGCTGGCCGCCGGAAAGCTGGCCGGGCTTGCTCGATAGGTAGTCGGTCAGGCCCAGCAGCTGGGCGGCCTCGCGCACCTTGGCGTTGACCTCCTGCTTGGGGCGCTTGCGCAGGCGCAGGCTGAAACCGATGTTCTCGGCGACGGTCATATGGGGGTACAGGGCGTAGCTCTGGAAGACCATGGCCACGTTGCGGTCCTTCGGGGGCAGGTCGTTGACCACCTTGCCGCCCATACGCAAGGTCCCAGAGGTGATGTCCTCCAAGCCTGCGACCATCCGCAGGGCCGTCGTCTTGCCCGAGCCGGACGGCCCGACGAGGACCATCAGCTCTCCCTCTGCCACGTCCAGGTCCAGATCGGACACCGCAGGCAGCCCGTTGGGGTAGACCTTGCTTACCTTGTCCAGGTTTATGGTCGCCATTGCATCTCCTTGGTGGCCACCAGACGAATCTCAACCTACGAACTATTCCACAGTACGTTCGTTGGTGTCCTATTGCCTTTGCTCGCGGGCTCCGGCCTTGGTCGCTCGTGTCGTCCTTAGCCCGCCGGGTACTGTAGCTTCCTCGCGGTCGGCGCAACAGGACGCCTCGACGAGCCCGGACCCGATCGGGATCACAAGACCCCACAAGCACAATCTACGACCGGGACGGGCATCTCCTGTGTCTCGGGGGCGGGGTGCTCACCGGTCGACAGAAGATCCCCGACCGGCATGCGACGACCGAGGAATAACAGCGCCTTCGAATCGGCAACGAGCCACCCAACCCTTTCCCTCCTATCATAGCTCCGGTGGGCTCGGGAACCGGCTGGCCGCCCGGTGCGAACGGCTCTCCGACTCAAGTCACCAGCGGGAGAAGCGGGCCACTCTTGGCGGCTTCGCGACGCAGCCTTGGTGTTATTGAGGTTGTCGGGTTTGATGTCATTACGAGCGTCAAGCTCGCAGATTAGAGGCCTACAAGGAGGCCGCTGCCCGCAGGAAACCGGCGGCCGCCCAGCAAGCCAGCCACCTCAACAACAGGTCGGAAAGACACGATCGAAAGTGACTGCCGCTGTGAGCGCCGGCGGACTTTGATTGGAGACGGCGGACTTTGATTAGATGGGAAGGCGACCAGCAATTGTGGCTTGGGCTAACGGACTGGGGCGAGTTTCGATGCCAAACGCTAACTGGTTGGTAGACCCATCACGGAAAGGGACGCTGACCGGTGACGTGACAGAGGTCACAGAGCACGACAGGAAAGTCCTGCACGCTCTGGGCGAGCGGCTGGCGGACATTGCCGCTCTGCCGGTGCACGCCGAGACGGCAGCCAGGTGGCGAACCCTGAACGGACTGGGGCAGGTCAAGCCGATGGTCTGGATCAATGAGATCCCCTGGCACGAGATGGACGTCGACGACGAGCTGCGCCTCGAGACGACGGGCGAGTGGAGCCGCTACCACGAGTGGGAGCTCCGCAAGCTGATCTATCAGTGGGAGCACATGGCCGCGGACATGGTCGTAGAACCGGTCGTCTACTCGCCGCTCGTGGTCAACAACACGGCCTTCGGTATCGACGAGGACGTGGACATTGCCATGACAGACGAGGCGAACACGGTCGTCTCCCGCCACTTCAACATCCAGATACACGACGAGGACGATCTCGAGAAGATCAAGGACCCCGTCGTCACCCATGACGCCGCCGCGTCCGATCAACAACACAAGCAGCTGAGCGAGATCATGGACGGGGTCATCGCGGTGGAAAGGCTCGGGGCGAACGGTTTCTGTTTCTGGTTCGCGCCTTGGGACGAGATGATCAGGTGGTGGGGCATCCAGGAGGCCATGTTGGACCTGTACGACCGCCCCGAGTTCGTCCACAAGGCCATAGATAGGCTGGTAAACGCCTACTGCAAGATGCTCGACCAGTTCGAGGAGCAGAACCTTCTGACCCTCAACAACACGTACTTTCGGATAGGTTCCGGGGGCCTCGGCTTCACCGACGAGCTGCCGCAGCCGGACTACGACCCTGCTCACGTGCGGGCCAAGGACCTCTGGGGCAGTGCCGCGGCCCAGATCTTCTCCGACGTCTCGCCGCGCATGCACTGGGAGTTCGCCCTGCAATACGAGATCCGCTGGATGAGCCGGTTCGGCCTGAACTACTACGGTTGCTGCGACCCGTTGCACCGAAAGATGAGCATCCTCGAGAGGATCCCCAACCTGCGCAAGATCTCGATGAGCCCCTGGGTCAACACCGACGAGGCCGTGGCCAACGTCGCCGACCGTTACGTCTACTCCTTCAAGCCCAATCCCGCCGTGTTCGCCGAGACGACCTGGAACCTCGACAAGGCCAGGAATGAGCTCGAGACGGTGCTCGGCAAGGCCAAGGCACACGGCTGTGTGGTTGAGGTGATCATGAAGGACATAAGCACCTTGCGCTACGAGCCCCAGCGCCTGTGGGAATGGGCCCAAATGGCGAGGGAGGTGACCGACCACTACGGCTTCTGAGGGCGAATGTCGGACTGTTGTTGCCGGTCCACGTCGAGTACGATCCATTAGGGCCCGACCAAGGAGATGCTGATGAATTCGAGAGATCGGGTACTGGCGGCATTCAACCACGAGGAGACAGCTCGTGTGCCGATCGACTTCTCCGGTCACCGGTCGTCGGGCATTGCCGCCATAGCTTACGAGCGGCTCAGGGACTACCTCGGACTAGAGCGCCGGCCGATTCGCGTCTACGACATTCAGCAGCAGCTTGCCATCGTGGACAGTGATGTCCTCGACCGCTTCGACGTCGACACCATCGAGCTCGGACGTGCATTTGCCCTCGATGATGCCGACTGGGCGGACTGGACGCTCCCGAACGGCTCGCCGTGCCAGGTGCCGGTCTGGACATTGCCCGAGCGGGTCGAGCACGGCTGGGTGCTGCGGGCTCCGACCGGCCGCATCGTCGGACGGATGCCTGACGGCGCCCTGTACTTCGAGTGGGCCTACTTCCCTTGGGCCGAGAACGAGCCCGATCACGACGCCCTCGAGGAGGCCATGGCGGACGTCATGTGGAACATCCCCTCCCCGCCGGGGCCACTGGTCGACGGGCCGGACGGTGACCGCCTGCTCCTGGAGGGGGCCCGTCGTCTGCGGGAAAGCACCGACCGGGCAATAATGGGCTTGTACAGCTGCAACCTCATGGAATGGGGCCAGTATCTGTACCGGAACGACAACTTCCTGGCCCTGCTCGTCGCGGAACCGGACCGTGCCCACGACATCCTCGAGCGTCTGACCCAGTTTCACCTGAAAGGCCTCGAGAAGTACCTCGGGCTGGTCGGACAATATATCGACGTCGTCAACTTCAGTGACGACCTTGGGATGCAGACCGGCCCCATGATCTCACCCCGCATGTACCGGGAGTTCTTCAAGCCCCGCCACGCACGACTGTGGCAGCGCACGAAGGAGCTCTCCCACGCCAAGGCCATGCTGCACTCGTGCGGCGACATCCGGCTCCTTCTCCCGGATCTCATAGACGCCGGTGTCGACGCGGTCAACCCGGTGCAGATCAGCTGCAAAGGGATGGGCGCCGAGGGCTTGAAACGCGACTTCGGCAAGGACATCACATTTTGGGGCGGCGGCTGCGATACCCAGTGGCTGCTGTCCCATGGCACGCCCGAGGAGATCACCGAGCACGTGAAACACCAGGTTGAGGTGATGCGACAGGGAGGCGGCTTCGTCTTCCAGCAGGTGCACAATATTCTGGCGGACGTGCCCCCGCAGAATATCGTGGCGATGTTCGACGCCGCTCGCAGCCTCGAGAGCGTGTCGTGAGCACCCGCGGCGGGTTTGTCGGTAGTCAAGGTCCTGCAGGCTAGGAGAATGGAGTAGGAGCGCAATGGCGTTACTCGATGAGCTTCGTGCGGCGATGGTGGACGGGCAGTCGAAGCAAGCCGTCGCCAAAGTGAACGAGGGACTGGACGAGGGCATCGACGCGGGGACGTTGCTGCGCGAAGGCCTGATCGCCGGCATGGCCGAGGTGGGCCAGCTCTACGAGGACGGTGAGATCTTCGTGCCGGAGATGCTCGTGGCGGCCCGCGCCATGACCGCGGCGCTGGCGGTGCTCAAGCCGCACCTGGTGGAACAGGGGGTGGAGCCGAGCGGCAAGGTGGCAATAGGCACCACCCAGGGAGACCTGCATGACATCGGGAAGAATCTCGTGGCGATGATGCTGGAGGGCTCGGGCTACGAGATCGTCGACTTGGGCGTCGACGTCCCGGCAGAGAAGTTCATCCAGGCCATCCGCGAGGGAGCGAACGTGGTGGCGATGTCGGCCCTCCTCACCACGACGATGACGAACATGCAGACCGCCATCGAGGCGATCAAAGAGGCGGGCCTGCGCGAGCAGGTGCGCATCATCATCGGTGGTGCGCCGATCACCAAGACCTATGCCGACGAGATCGGGGCGGATGGCTACGCCGAGGACGCCTCCAGTGCGGTCCGCCTTGTGAAAGAGGTGCTTGCCGCCTGAACGTTCTTCGCGATTGGGACCCGTGCCCGGATGTGGACATGGTGCTGCGGGCACAAGGTGCAGACCCTGAGGGCGTGCGCGGCCGCCGGTCGACCGCGGTCGCCATTGCAGAGCAGGCCGTGGCAGCAGGCATGCCATTACTGCAACCGGTCGTGGTCTCCGCGACCTTCCCGGTGCGGGAGCTCCGCCACGAGCAGGTCCGCTTGGAACCGGGAGGCTATCTTTCAGGACCGCTGATCGCCGAGCACCTACGCGCCGCGCAGTCTGTCGTCGTGGCCGTTTGCAGCATCGGGCCCGCCGTGGACGAGGCGGCCTCTGCGTGTTTCGCCGAGGACCCGGCCATGGGCGTCGCCCTCGACGCCTTCGGTTCGGTCGCGGTCGACTTGGTCGCTTCGGCGATGTGCAAGCGCGTGGACGACGAGGCGGAGGCCGTGAGACTGCGGACCACCGTGCCGCTCAGCCCAGGCCTCGTGGGCTGGCCGGTGGCGAGCGGCCAGCGCCAGATCTTTTCTCTTCTGGACGCGGCGTCGGTGGGTATCAGCCTGACGGAGGGGTACATGATGATGCCGAAGAAGTCGACCTCAATGGTGATCGGCATCGGACCGGACGTGGATCATGCCGGCGAGTCGTGCGACTACTGCTCCATGGCCGCGACCTGCCGCTACCGACAGGAGCACACCTCCCACCACGGCTGAGACAGAGCCGGCATCGGGGCGCTCGCGGCGCTGGGCGCCGGCGGCGCTCAGGACGCCGACGCCGTGAGCTCGCCGGCCCGGTGGGCCTTCATGTACGCGCGGCAGTTCTCGTCGGCGCCGGTGAGGACGTCGAGGGCGAGTTGGAACGGGCGTGAGCTACGGTCCGCGGCCGTGGCGCGCTGGATGCTGACGACCGTGGGGTCGACGATGCCGCTGTCGGCGCCGGCCTCGATCGCCAAGGCCAAGAAGGCGTCGTTCAAGAGCCGCCTGTTGGGAAGCCCGAAACTGACATTGCTCATGCCGCCGGTGATGTGGATCTCTGCTCCGTAGCGCCGACGCAGCTCGGCGATGGCGTCGAGGCAGTGCCGGCCGTACTCTCCGTCGACGGCGATCGGGAAGACGAGCGGGTCGACGAAGATCTGGCCCAGCAAGATGCCCCTCGCCAGCGACGCCTCGATGATCCGGGTGGCGTTGGCCACCCGCGCCTCGGCATTTGCCGGCATTCCCGACTCACCGGCGGCGGTCACGACGACGGCCCCCCCGAGTCGTGCCGCCAGGTCGAGCGCCTCGATGCGCTCGAGCGAGGCCGAGTTGAACATCGGCGGCCCGACGCGAGCTCCTGCCGCCTCGGCAGCCGCCGCCACGCCTGCGCCGATGGTCTCGAGGTTGGACGAGTCGATCGAAAGCGGGACATCGACTAGCGGCGCCAGCATTCCCACGAGCCAGCGCATCGCCTCGATCTGGTCGACGGGCTTGTTCGAGATCTCATCGACGTTCACATCGAGAAACTGCGCCCCCGCCGCGACCTGGCGCTCGGCGAGCGTGCGCAGGTAACCGAGCGCGACCGAGCGATCGGGCTCGTCTCCGCTCATGGCCACCTGCACGGCGAGCCTGACGTGCTTGATGCGCCCCTCCTGGTAGGGCTGAGTGCGCTTCTCCTCCTCGGTGATGCGCAGGTGACGGGTCACGCCGTCTTCGTCGACGAAGACGATCACCTCCTCGCCCTTTTCGTTCGTGGCAACGCGCTCGTTCTTCTTGAGCAGCACGCGCGTGGCGTGGATGTTCTCCCCGATGACGACGAAGTCGCGACCGGTCATGTTCAACCGACGTCCTCCTTTTCGGCCTCGGGCCGGGCAGTGTGGTCCCTTCCCAAGAAAGTGTTGGCCCAGGCGCTCGTGCCCCGAAGGGCGTTGTTGTTGAAGACGATTGGTCCTTCGAGCATCGAGTCCTCCTCTCCATATGGCTTGAGGCGCTCGTAGGCCCGAGCCCAGATGCACTCCTTGTCGGTGACCTCGCAGAGGCCGTCGTGGGTGCCACCACAGGGACCGTTGCGCTGGTTCTTGGCGCACTGCGACTCCGGGCAAAGGTAGGCGATCTCGGGCAGGGAACAGTCCCCGCAGTCCTGGCAGTCGAAGAGCGGCTTCTTGGCCGTGTGCTCGGCGAGGTGCAAAAGAATGCTCGCCTGGGGTGGGCCCGCCTCGAGGGCCGAGTAGAACCTGCGCCCGAGGCCGAACAGAGGCGCCCGGGGGTCGAAGACGGCCGAGTGGGCCAAGCGGCAGGCGCGATAGCCGATCGGCATCCGCGAGCGGGTACGTCGCCGCGCGGCACGGCTGCGCGAGGCGGCAAAGTCGCGGTTCACCTCGGAGGAGGACAAGCCCGTCTGGTTGTCGCGCTCGAAGTAGTAGAACTCGTCCGGATAGTCGAACTGGACATCGCCGGCAAATGCCTTCCAGTCCTCCGGCGCGAACGCGGCCGCGCGGGCCAGGATGTCCTCGCAGTCGCTCGGTTCCAGCCTCCCGCCCAGATAGGCACCGCGAAAGCCGAGTCCTCGCGCGATCGCCACCTGTTTTGACGCCAGCTCTAAGAAGAACGATCGTCCCTTGTCGGAAGAGGCTGCGTAGCGCTCGGCGAGGGCAACCAGCTCGTCGGTGACGACGACACCCGGGATCCGGCCGGCGTTGAAGGCTCGGACCGCGCCCCGGGAAAGAACGAAGACGTTGGCGATAACCGGCACGTCCAGCGCGCTCCAAGCGAGCCAACGCAACAGTTCGTCGTCCTTTCGCGAGTTGTAGCCGACCTGGTTGATGATGAACCGGGCCCCGGTCTCGATCTTCCTTCGCAATTTCCGGTACTGGGGCACGACCTCGCGCTCGTAGCGCTTGTGGTTGGTCACGACGGCGCCGAGGAAGAAGTTCGTCGGCTTCATCCTCTGTCCCGTCTTCTCGTCGAAAAGCCCGCGGTTCATCTCCGAGTACATCGAGAGAAGTCCTACCGAGTCGATGTCGAAGCTCGGGCGCGCCATGCCCTCGTAGCCGGGAACCGGGTAGTCGCCCGAGAGGGCGAGGATGTTGTCGAACCCCTCCGAGGCGAGGTTCCAGCCGCGGCTTTGCAGCGAGTTCCGGTTGCAGTCCTTGCAGGAGAGGTGGATGATCACTTCCTGGCCGTGCGAGACGAGATCGGTGCCGAGCGTGTCGGCGGCGAGCATGGCGTTGCCCGCCGGATTGTCGGTGATGGAGAGGACGTCGATCCGGGGGCTCTCGGCCAGCACCCTGGCGCGGGCCAGGACCCGTTGGCCTTCCCGGTCGCTGAGCACGCCTCGGCTCGTGACGAGCTCGACGACGGTCGCGAAGCGTTCGGTGTCCTCGAGCAGATGACGAAATGTGGGCTTGGCCCAGGTGCCGGCCTCCGCTGAAGTCGCCGGGGACATGCTCATCTGACACTCAAGATCTGCGGAATCGAATGCAAATGGGAGCAACCTCTTCGAGCGTGCAGAGATTGCCCTGGCAGCACGCAATCATGAGTTCACAGTACCTTTCTCGATCTTCTTGTACCAAATCCGGATCCAGGCCTCGTTGCATGATCCCGCCAATTGATCCCCAGTCTGTAAACAACGAGAATTTCGGTTCCGCCACGGTGGACAATGCCGCACGCACCCTGCACTTCCTATGCAGAGGCCATATGGTGTGCTTGGCCGACGCGCGCGTATGCTGATGCTGAAGCGTGTCGTAGATCCGGGGGCCGGCGCCGACCTTGCTCATAGCTGCAAATCTCTGGTTGCCTGTTTGAGGACCGGCATCTGGCAGACCGAGCTCGGCTCGTTGCTCGTCAACTTGCAGATCACGGCCGTGTAGTAGTTGGCCGCGACGAGGATCGTGTGCGCTGGCGGCACAGCGTGGTTGCCAAGGCTTCACGCGATCTGCACGTGTGTGAAGCCCGCGAGGATGGACGGATCCATGAAGGCGCCATTTTCAATTAGCTCGTTGGCAAAATCGATGAACGGGATTCCACTCTCGTAGGTTGACGAGACATACGGTGGGAAGTCGTACTTGAGGAAGATCTTGCGGGCCGTTGGTGACAACGGCTGCAGGGGCTCGTAGCCGTTGCAGTCCTCAACCGCCGGGGAGGCGCTGGACGATTGGATGTCGGTGCACTGCTCGGTCGGGAGGAAAGCGATAAACGGGCTCGTGTAGGTCGAACCGTAGAAGCTCAGAGTGGCGATACCGGGATCGATCTCCCCCGAGGCGGTTATCTGGAGCCGCTGGAAACTGCCGAACCGGGAGAGGGCGATCGCGAGAGGCCAGCGGGCTGCTGCGCAATACGGGCACCAGTTGGAGCCGACGTAGGCGATCAGCGGCTTGCCGTCGAGAGCCAGTGAAGGCTGGCCCCTGAGGACTGTGATCGAACCTGTGTAGGGCCCAAAAGAGGTGATCGTTGACCCTGCTTCGGCGAACGCCGACGGCGATACGTGACGGATCGCGGTGGTTACGCTCGCGGGCGCAGGCTGCATACCGAGCCTGCTGCTGCCGATCGGTGCAGCGATCGGAGCCTTCTTCCCGGTCACCGAGACGAGCACGATGACGAGAACCGCAAACACGACGAGCACGGTGCCGAAGAGTCCCGCCGTTCTGACGGTGCTGCGCTTGGAGGCGTTCTTCGCGGTTGCGCGTCGCGAGCCGGCCGCACTCGCCCTCACTCGCCTGACGGCGGGACGCGTCTGGCTTAGTTCTCGCTCTCCTTCTCCGGTGGAAGCCATGTGACCTCCCTTCTTGTTGCCTGACCGCGGGCGGCCCCGCAGAGGTCGTAAGCCGGGTGGGCCACGGCTGTGAGCCGGGGCTGCAACAGCGACGCCCAGGGCATGTCGTCCAAGCTGATGACGGCTACGTCAGAGGGGATGACGAGCTTGGCCTGGGCGATGGCGTGCACGGTGCCGATGGTCATGAGGTGGTTGGTCACGAACACCGCGTCAGGGCTTGGTTCCTGGTCCAACAGCTCTTGCATGGTCAGCCGGGGGTCGATCTGGGGATGATTGTTGTCCACCGTGGAAACCGTCGCGGTGGAAACCCCGGCGGCTCGGGCCACGTTGACGATGGTGGTCATGGTTGCTCGCCGTTGCTCATCGCGCTTCGGTGCCCCATCGGGACTTTGGTCGGCCACCCCGTGCCCTTTGAGGACTTGACGTCGGCCGCAATGATGGTACACGATTACCACAAGGCAACGGGACGGCGGTCCCTCGTGGCGGTCATCTAGCGAAAGACCGAGACTTTGGTCCCTAGACTAGGCGTGCTAGTGTCTCGAAAGTTTTACGGCAGAGTGGGAAAATCGTTTTCTAGGAGGTGCCAATGTCTCGTGTTGGGATCCTCACCTTCAGCGATGGTCGTGACTTCATTCACCAAGGCATTACTTCCCCGAAGAGGGCATCTGGGACCTGGAGAACTCGGGGCAGCATGCCACCTGCTTCGCCGGCCGCTCGGACGCCCCCGCCGAGATCTGGCCCCATGCCTTCACCTGGATGGACGCCTCCGCGGAGGCGTTCCCTTCCCGGTTCGGGGCGAACCACATCCACGCTGTCCCCGGGTGACATAACAGCCGAGTTCCGGACAGTCTGGCGTTTCCTGGAGATTGACCTGGAACGGCTTGACGTCTGACCGAGGGGAGGTGATCAATAAGGCACGAAGTTTGGCCTAGCGATGAAAGTAACTCGTAACTAATCAACTTTTTAGCGACTTGGGCGTCAAAGCCCGAGGTGACGAAAACCCCCGTAAAACAGAAATGGGAGGACTAATGAAACCTTGGCTTAAGAAGGTCATGGGCACGATGGCTGCGGCTGGGCTCGTTGCGCTGTCTGTGAGCAGCGTCGGGGCAGCTAGTGCCACCAGCGCAACGGCACGGATCCCAACGATCAAGGTCGGCGTGGCCCTGAGCTACAACAACACCGCGTTCTGGTCTGCCTATGTGGCTTACGAGCAGCAGTTCGCCAAGCAGTACCGCGTCCAACTCATCGGCCCATTGGTTTGCTGCGATACCTATGGCAGCAACGCCACCCTGCAGAACCAGCAGGTCAAGGACCTCGTCAACGAGGGCGCCCAAGCGATCATCGTGAATCCCGAGGACGCCTCCGCTGAAGGCCCCTCGATCGCGTATGCTTACGCGCACGGCGTCCCGATCATCTCGGTGGACACGATCCTTGGTGCCGGCAAGGACTACATTGTCGTGCGGGCGTCCAACTTGTTCTACGGCTACTCGGCCTGCGCCTACATCGCGTCCAAGGTGACGTCGGGGTACGTCGTTGACAACGAGGGTCAGCAGGTCTCCTCCAACGGCCACGACCGCGCCCTAAGCTTCAACGACTGCATGGCGAAGCTGGATCCCAAGGTCCATGTCTTGTCGAAAGACACCCTCTGGAACCCGAATACCGCGCTGACCTTTACAGAGACGGCCATCGACGCCTATCACTCCCAGGTCAAGGCCGTCTACGACGAGTACAGCGGGCCCGACCCGGGTATTATCAAGTTCCTCCAAGCAAAGGGCTTCGGCCCCGCCGGTGGCACCAAGCCCCATGTAATCCTCGGCGGAGATGACGGCGTCGCCTACGAACAGTGCTACATCAGCCAGGGTTGGATGGACTTCGCGTCGTCGCAGCCGGCCAACCTGTACTCCCTGGGCGCGATCGAGTACGCCGTAGACGCGGCGAGGGGTGTCGCCCTCACCATCGGGGACCCCGGTTTGACCAGCGCCCCTCTGGGCGACGTCAGCTATAAAGGCGACGTCCAGCTGACCGACCCGATCGTCGCCCCCTTCGTCACCAAGACGCAGCTGACGATAAGCGGGCCCGCAACCGACGGGCAGCCAGCCAGCTTCACGACCACGCCAGTCACTGATCCCGCGCTCTGGGGCAATGTCTACGGCAACGCCCATGGTGGGATTTGCAACGGGGTAACGCCCTAAGCCTCTCAACTAATGGCCCTCGTCCCTACTCCCTCCTCTCCCGTCTGAGGAGGGAGTAGGCGGGCCGACATTTAGTAAGGTCTGGTCGTGAGTCCTGAAACAACATCAATAGAGAACGGAGATGTGCCCGGCGCCGAAACCATCGGCATTTCCAAGCAGTTCGGCGCCACCGTCGCCTTGCGGGAGGTAAGCTCGTCCCTGCGCTCGGCTTGCTGCGTCGGGTTGGTTGGCCGCAATGGGGCCGGCAAGTCCACCCTGGTTGGGAGCGTGCCAGTATGACAAGGGTCAGCAGTGAAAAGGAGGCCGCCGTGCTGGCGCAGCCAACGGGGCAGGAACCCGATAGCCCGGCAGCCGCCGAAACCGAACCGCAGCCGATCAGCGGGGATAGCAGAGCCCTGTCCCTCTTGAGGGACGCGAGCCTACTGCCGGTGCTCGTCGTGCTGATCGTCTTCGGCGCCCTGGTCAGCCCTGTCTTCCTCCAGGCCGACAATTTCTGGGGGATCGGCCAGTATGCCTCCTCCATCGCGCTAATCACGGCCGGCGAAGCGCTCGTCCTGATGATCGGCAGCATGGACCTGTCCCTCGGAGGTACTTATGGGTTTGCGCCGATGCTGGCGACCTGGCTGGTAGCGCCTGCGTCGGCCTTCGGTTCCGGCCTCAAGCTCAATGCGTACGCCGGGTTGATCGTGCTCCTCTTGCTGGGCGCCGCCGTCGGCTTTGTGAACGGCCTCCTGATCGTGAAGGCGCATCTCAGTGCCTTCATCGTCACCCTCGGGATGTTGATAGGGCTGGCAGGTGTTCAAGACGGCCTCGTCGACGGGCAGACGATCTCCGCCCTGCCTACTTGCTTTTCCTACATCGGAGGTAACTTCTGGGGTCCGGTACCGGTATCGCTGGTGGCGACGGCGGTCGTATTTGTCGTGGTCGGCTTGTTCCTGCGTTACCGCCGGGCTGGCCGCGCTATCTATGCCGTGGGCGGTAACGCCGAAGCCGCTCGCGCGGCCGGCATCAACGTCGACCGAGTGAAGATCGGCGTCTACATGGCGGCGGGTGTGCTCGCCGCCATGGGGGGCTTCGTGGAGATGGGACGTGACGGCGCGATTACCGCCAGCCAAGGGTACAACGAGGGCGTCATTTTCATAGCGTTCGCGTCTGCCGTCATCGGCGGTGTGAGCCTCCTCGGCGGCAAGGGCAACATGGTCGGCGTCGCCGTCGGGGTTTTGGTCCTTGCGGTGGTCCAGAACATCTTGGACCTCAAGAACGTCAACGTCTTTTGGGAAGAGGCGGTCTACGGACTGGTGATCCTTATCGCGTTGGTTATCGCCCGGGTCATCGGCGATAGAGAAACTCAAACCTGAGCGCGAGCACCTGGGAGGAAGCATGCTTGATAACAACACAGTTGCCGTCCCGCGCTTGGCAGCTAAGCACTTGTCAAAATGGTACGGGCACGTTGGCGCCCTGAGGGAAGTGTCCGTAGAGTTCTGGCCTGGCCTTACCGGCATCGTCGGTGACAACGGTGCTGGCAAGTCGACACTATTGAAGATCTTCAGTGGCTTCGAGGTGCCGGACGAAGGAGAGGTACTGCTCGACGGGCATCCCGTGGCGTTCCACACCGCCCGGGCGGCGAGGGAAGTTGGGATCGAGTCGCTTTACCAGACCCTAGCTCTCGTAAATACTCTGTCAGTCGCGGATAACGTTTTTCTCGGCCGTGAACTGTATCGGCGAATCTTGGGAGTGCGCGCGGTCGACCGGCGCGCGATGCGAAAGGACGCGGACGACGCCCTGAAGCTGCTGAGGATAAGCATGCCTCCGTCCAGGGTCGGCGTGAAGCAGCTAAGCGGCGGGCAACGCCAGGCTGTCGCGCTTGCTCGGGCTATGTACTTCGGGGCACGAGTAGTGCTCCTCGACGAGCCAACAGCCTCCCTCGGCCCGCGTGAGACTGCTGCTTTCTTGCGGATCATCCGGGACACGGCGGACCACGGTGAAACCGTGGTTGTGGTGGGTCACAACTTGCCGCAAATGCTGGAGCTTGCCGACCATCTGTTGGTCATGAGGGCAGGCAGGATCGTAGCGGCCTTTAGGCCGAAGGACACTTCGCTCAGAGAGCTGACGGACTTCATGGTGGGGTCAGCCTAGTTGGGTGGTCGGCAATGACGGTTCCCGAGTGATCGCCGGCGCCGACGCTTCGCTGGGGTTGGCCGTGGCCGACGGGAGCAGTGTCGGTGGCCGTGACATGTTGACACCCGCTCGGGA
>Ga0181533_1000058_pt1 | contig 126585 bp, 101 predicted proteins | sample PEATcosm2014_Bin_45_FD_119772 | JGI IMG/M metagenome (GOLD analysis project Ga0181533, IMG submission 119772) | Peatland microbial communities from MTU Mesocosm Facility, Houghton, MI, USA - PEATcosm2014_Bin11_60_metaG | ecosystem: Environmental > Terrestrial > Soil > Wetlands > Peat | place... | reverse complement strand
CCGCCTGAACAACACACTGCAGCCCGCGCCATTCTGCGTTGCCGCACCTCGGCACTGGGCGGCCAACTCTACCGCTGCGACTGCGGCCGGGAGCATTACGCCTATCATTCGTGTAATCACCGGGCCTGCCCCAAGTGCGCTTACCACGACAACGCCCTCTGGCTGCCCCCGCCTGCATCACACGGGAGAACCCTCGACCCGCAGGCGGGTCCGGTGATGCCTATTGGACACAGATTCTAATTGAGACGTTGCAGCTCGAAGGTGACGTGCCGGTGTTGATCACGACGCTCGTCAACTCTGCCGCAAAGTGGGGCGATTACGGCACCAGAACTGACCGCGAACAACGAAAACTTGAATTATTCCGGTTGATCGGGCGCTTGATCAAACAGGGACGGTTACGGCGCATCGCCCGAAACTACGTCCTCCTGGCCACCCCCGAAGAACAGAAACGTCACCAGGAGTCCCTGCCAAAAGTGGCTGAGCTGATCGACATGCCAGCGCCGAACGTGTGAGCAGGGCCAGCACGTGCTTGCCGTGAGTGCGAATGGGAGTGCAGACGGGGAATTTGCCGCCTGTCGCCACTAACACGCTCTTGCAGTTTGATTTGTCAGGCCAGCCCGATCTCTGGTCGTGAAATACCCTATTGACATGCTGTCAATAGGGAAACGTTGGATTCTTTATTTTTTCATTCTCTGGCTCGCAACCTCCGGCAACACCCTAAAAACTCCCGACCATGACGCATTCTGGCTCTCAATCTGAACCTCCGACCACGGGGACGACCTCGAATTGTATCGAGGTCGCCGTGAACAACAAACGCTGCGGGATGCTATTGGGTGGTGGTTTGTGTACGCTTCCTCCTGACGTACGTTTCCCACCGTTGGCGCGGCGCGATCCCAAAGAGCACCCTCCGAGCAGTCGGCCATGCCCTTTCGACCTGTTCCAGCAAATCGGAAAAACGCAGCACGCCGTCAAATGCGACAGCCGATTGTGGTAGGTCGCCAGAGATCGAAATTGATACCAACCGTGCAGCCGACCGAAGGCGAATCCCCCCGCATTCGTAAACGGAATTCGTGTCCGTAAGGAGTGTCAGGATTACGTCGTGGTCACGCCAACCCATTCGCGGCAAATGAAAATTTCCCAGTGGCCAGATATGGAAAAGAACGCAACTGGGATAGGTCGCTCGACTGAAAAACTTCGTCGGCTCGTCTCCGTCTTCCTGGTGGTCCCAAACGACAACGGTTAGAGCGCCTTTTCCCCATTTTTTGCGTGTTTCGGCTTTCGGATTCAGGGCCAGTCCATTCGAGGATTCTGAATGGTCGGCTTCAACGGATTCTGGCGGCGCGCCCATTTTCTGAGCCAGCTTCTTTTTCGCAGCCCGCAGGGTCGTCAATCCGGCTTTGACCTGCTGGTGAAGTTCCGGAGCTTCCTCTCTGACCGCTTTAGCGTCTGACACGTAACGCTCATTCACGTCCAAAACCTGAGCCGCCTGTTTACGGGCCTCGCCCGCAGGTCCCGGAATTTTTTCCGGGACGTGCCCGGTCGGCGTGGTGCCGTCCGGGTTCTTGCGGGTGCCGGAAAACAGGCGTTTCCTCTCGGCGGCTTGCTTCTCGAAATGTAGCAGGAGTTCAGCAGCAATCGCGGCGCGTTGGCTCTTTGTAAGGTTGCGCCGGTGGATATTTTTCGCCAGCACGAATTGTACGGCGGCAGCGTCATCGCCGGTGAAATTGGCGAATGTCGGTTTCACTCCAGCCAGTTTGCAGGCGGCCAGACGCTGCCGCCCATCGAGCACTTTGCTTTGGTACAGCATGATTGGTTCCTGCAATCCGTGCATTTTGATGTTTTCCGCCAGTTGTGCCATCTCCTCACCTGCCATCATCGGGAACAACTGGGCGTACAAGTGCTCCCCAAGTGCCGCGATGGAAACCCGGTTTTCCGCCTCCGTAGTGCCGCCCGGATTCGTTTTCGGGGGTTGAGCATCGCAGGCTTCCCTTCCTTTTCTGTTGAGCCTTTCCAGCCGTTCCCTTATGTCCGATTCGGTCATCGGCTTGGGCAGGCTGGTACGGGGAATGCCTCCTCCGCCTGGCCCGTCAGCAGCATTTTGTGTTGGGGGTTTTTCGGGCTGCCCCGACTCTGGTGCCTGTTTGTGCCGGTTGGTTTCGGTGTGAGTGATGCTTGTGCGTTTGTTTGGCGATGATTTGCCTGACGTCATTAACTTTTGATCTTTCGTTTTCATTTTTCGTAATTTGTTTTTGCGCGAACACATCGCGCACACGACACATAGAACGGAAAACGAAAAGATGTGTTTTGAACTCTGTTCAGCGAAGAATGCGTTGGCGAGTCCCATTCGCTGGATCAATTAGGATGTGCCTCAGCCGGATGGCTCGCCGCAGCGAGGACAAGTTAGAGAGACCCACGCTGGATCAAATCAAAATTGACAAATCAGACAAATTCTACACGTCCTCGCGGGTGAACTCGTACCAGACCTTTTTTCCTTCTTTGCCGCCCAGCTTTGCGAGACCTGCGCCAATTAAAGCTGGAATGAAACGCTCGTACAGGTCTGCTGGCGTCCATGCATGTGGGCGATCCGGGTGCGGCGCGTACTTCGCTGTTAAATCGGTTTTTGTCAGAACAATCCAGCCGTCGCGTTGCGTGCTCCCAAAATCCCGCCTGATGCGGGCCAGCAGTGACACAGCCGAATCTGCCGTTGCTTCCCTGTCGGCAAGCACGTCCAGCTTGGAAGCAGTGTGAAGACACTGCTCAACGTGTTCGATTGCCAATTCCAACGTTTCAGCCCGGATGGTGCCATCCCACTTCTGGTCTGTGCCAACCCAGCACGCCGCCTCGAAGAGCATTGCGATTTTTTGAACGGCACGGGGAGCGCCATTTAAGCGGGCGGAAACAGCGTCCTTGTCAGTCCGATGCAGCAGTTCGCGGTTTTGCCCCTGGTATCTTTCCCAACTGGCCAATGCTCGCTTCGAGAACCGACACTCGGCCTCCAGCTTGCACAATTCGCGGAACATTCCAGCCAACTGCTCAAACTCAGCGTTGTCACGCGGAGGCGGGCATGGGATGAACCTGCCATGCCGTTCTGCGGCATAAAAAAGAAAGCGCCTCTGTAAGCCGCTGCTGATGCCGCGCCCCTGCAGGCGGCAGGTATCGAACGTTGCGCCCAGCACTACGCTGGTGGAGGTTTCATCAACACGTCTCCTGCCGGTAATATTTCCACTTTTCTTATTTTTTTGGAATGCCTCCGCGAGGTCTTTGCAGTCGTACAAACGTAGGAACTGCTGGCCGATCCGTCCGCCGTAGCCGCTCTCTTTCCAGATGCCCAGAAGCGGATTGGCGTCATCCAGCAACAGCAGTTTGTCCGGCAAACCTCCAGAGTTTTTATCGTACTCATCCATCAGGGACTCGCTGCTGCATACGGGTGGCAAAAAGCTTTCAGTCCCAAGTGCGGCTTTGGCGAGCTTTTCGGCCAGATTGACCGCGCTGGATTTACGCTCGCCAGCGTTGCCCGCGAGCATGGAAAAGATATTGGGGTAAACCCGCTCGTCACCCCAAACGAAATAGACTCTGCGGGCGAGACACGCAGCAGTGACCGGCAGGATCGCGCCGATAATGTAGCTGTCTGCACTTTCCAATTGTTCACAGGCATATCTCAGGTAGTCTTCCAGAAGTGAATGTGCCGGGATAACAGCCGCTTCCAGCACACGCGCTCCTGTAGAATTTGTCGAAATTGTCGAAGTCATTTTGGAGCGGTCAAATGGAGTTGACGCACTTTCGACAATTTCGACGGCCCCACGAGCTTGCTCCGGAACTGGGAGTTGCGTGCGTTGTGTTGATGTGTTGGATGGATTAGGTGTGTTTGGCTTGCGGCCAGATTCTTCGACAGACATAAGCATAAAGCATTGCCTTTCTTCCGGCGGTGACAGCGTGCAATCCACGACTGTACCCGGCACTGCCACCGCGTCTAACTCTGAAAAAAATGCCGATGTCCCTTCGGGTGAAAGTTGCGTTGCGGATTACGCTCCGAAGAAACACCGGCAAAACTCATTCCGCAAAATTCGGCGTTTCACTGGCGCTGACTACCTGCTGCTGCGGTTTGAATGCAGCAACTGATTCAAAGAACAAAAAAGCCCGAACCTCTAAGTGCCGAAAAACGACACGAACAGATTCGAGCAAAAAATGCCGCCCGGAACAATCTCGTTAACCACCTTGACCCATAACCGATGCTAGTTAGAACTTCAAGAAAAATCGGAATAAATTCGTTGACGGAAAAATCAGCATGAAGTCACGATTCGGGCAGGCACTCGAAATTCATTTTCCAGTTGAACCAGTACGTCGGCCAGATGGAAGCGCACCAGTCCACACGTTCTCCGATGCCAGAAACGACGGTTCCTCATCAAATTTTCAATCGTCCGCGTCGAAACGGACAGAAAATCTGCGAGCTGCGCCTTGGTTAGGACACGATCAAGATTTTCCAAGATTTGTTCAGCGGTGACAATCTTGCCGGTGACGAATCGCATCAAGTCCCACCTCCCAAACCTGATTGAGCATCCAATCCGATAAAATGTCACCTTCCGGTCACGGCAAAGCCTGTCGAGCGTGTCAGTGCTCAGTTGCAGGTAATTCGCCGCGCTCTCCCTGGTCATGAGGCACGATTCGATCCTGTGGCGTTGGACAGCAGCGAATAGTTTCTCATCCGTCTGTAAGGCATTTGTGTTACGGCAGTGCCGTCAAACTGCCACGAGTTTCCGCCTGCCCACGTCAACACCCGAGCACCCGTGTCGAAGGGAAATGATATCGAGGGGCTTCCAATGGAAATACTTACTGTTGCGTCAACGGGTACCGTTTGCGGAGGATTTGGGAATACTGCCGGAAACTGATAGGCAAGGTTGAAGCTCTGCGTTATTGGACCCGAAACAGGAACCGAGAGAGACCCAACCTCTTGAATTGTCGGGGATGCCGCGTTTATAGTCGCAGTCTCGTTCATACCAACCGACGACCACTCAGCCCCGCATTGAACACCATTAAGGTCACAATACACATATAGGCCAGAGTTCGGAACCGACGTTGAGACGTCGTAAGTTTGGCAATGCCCGATTAGTGGAAGCGACATGCCGACGAGGAACAATGCTGTTGTTTTGAATGAATTGAGTTTTTTCATAAGAGTCTTAGAGTTTAATGGTTTTTACCGCCAGTTTCGGCTCATAACACCCTTGCCTCTGGTTGTCAATCACATTTCCGAAGCCGAGAACGAGAATCCCAAACAATCCTTTCAATCTCGGAATTATCCCTTTCGCATAGGTAAGTTTTTGCTTTACGCGTGCCAGACGATTCATCATGTTTTACTGGTATGTTGGAAAACACTCGAACAAAACTGCCTCTGTTGCGAGTGCTCAAAGCGCTTTTGTTGGTCGTTGTCCTTGCGACGATTCTTTTTTGTGCTCTCCGCTGGACGGGGGTTGCTGGCGTTCCAATTTGGTCGGCAATTGTTGGAGTTCTCATTGGATATTTAGGAATTGAAATGGTCAACAATCCTCCAACAAAACGACTCCATCGATGGGTTTACCGTGGTATTTTCTTGCTCCTCGGCATAGCAATTGTCGCGCTGACCTTCATGCAACAATCTCAAGAATCAAGAAAGGAATCCAACCACGCAAAAGAATTGGCCCAGTCCCGTGCTGAAATTTCAAATCTGAAAAAGGAAATGCACCAACAATTCCACGATTTGTTAAATGCCTTTTCCACAAACTCGGCGATTGATCCTACCATACGTTTGGCCGCCCTTGAGAACCAACTGAGAAAAATCTCTGAGGAAGGGAATGAGCTTCAAAAAAGGCATGAACTTTTTAACGTTTCTGGGGTGGACATTACAAGATTAAGGGCGGAACGCGCAAATGACCTTGCGCTTCAAGAAAACCAAAGGAGGCAGGCAGAGATTCAGAGTAACATCGATGATATTCAAAGAAAACAAGCAGAGCAACGCCGTATCGAAGCTGAACGGCAATCCCAGCAAAAAGCCGAGGAAGAAGCCTTACAGGAAGCGAGGACCTTGTCTAGTCCCATTCTACCAGTTTTTGATTACGTCATCAATAAGCTGGCCAAGATGCTTGACGGCATTGCCAACGATTCTGGAGAAAAGAGATTTTCGGATTTTTCAGGCACGACGCCTACCATTTACGCCTCTGGCTTGGAGAACAAAGGAACGATTGTCAACGGTACAAATGTTATATCCATCGGTACAAATTCAGCATGGAACTTCGAAATCTCGACCACTGTTTTACCTATTGCCAATTTCAGGATGGGAGCCCGTACTTTTGCAACAATTAGGATTGAAAGTCGAACAACGAATACTGAATCGGTTCTAACTATAAGACCAACCTGTGTTAAAAGAACCGATGACAGATATACCGCCATGCGATTTCAGGCACATAACATTTCCGGAGATATTTGGTTTAATCAGATGTCAATTCAACTCAGTCTTCCAAATGGGCTCAATATCAATAAAGATGCACCTTTGGAGAACTATACGGATGACATTGACAAAGCCTTGCGTCGTTTAATTGAGGCTCAGGACCAACAGTGTCCCTTAAATACAGTAAAAAAACTACCATGAGAGTTCACATCATTAAAGACGTTACGAGGGAATAATGACACGCGCTTGGGCCGATTCGGGGCGTTGAGGTGGTGGAGTCTAATGTCCTTCATGATTGGCCAGATAGACAAGATGGAGATGTTTCAGTGGTGTGATTCTTTTTGGAGACCAGAATTGCAGAGAGATGACGGTTACTCTCGCGTACGAGGCTGGTGCCATACGCATTCGTCATCTTAAATGGGGACATAGTCTTTTGTGACTTCCGTTATCGGTGTTTTCAGAGCGGGAACTCAGCCTTGACTTCTTAAAGGGGGTGTTGGTCTGAAATCATTAGTCAATAAATGCCAGTCTTATTTATTCTTGAATTGGAAATACTTACTCCTGCTTAGGTTAATACCGTTGGATTTCTGAATCACTACAATTCATCTCTTTTAAAAAGTTGGACGATTTAGTGTAAATAGTTTCCGGAAACTCATAGAATATATAAAGGCTATGGGCGTGGAGTGAGTCGATTGGTTGCCGGTTATGCCCAATCAGGCTTCGTGGTGAGCCAAACGGAAAAGGAGAGATTAGACAATCTCTTGAACGTACCCTTTAAGAAAGGACTTATGACTGAATTAAATAATAATGAATTAGTACTGAACCCTCTATATTACAAGAAATATCACCCTTACCTTTATCATTTGAAAAAGATTAAGTGGTTTCTTTTTGGTTCCTTAACGTGGGAATTGGAATCTCGTCGTAAACTAACCTTACAATCACACTGGAAGCGACAAAGAGACTTTAATGGTCTTGTTGGAGCATTTTGTGCCCGGTTCAAATTAAGAAGAAAATGCCTAGCGTATTACCAAGCAACTGAGTTCGGAAAATCAGTTCAGCCCCATTATCATTTTTTAATTGCAGCAAATAATCTTGAGCACCTATCAGGAGACGAATGCGCCGAAACCCTTAAGACTCTTTGGCAGAGTGACCTTAAGCCCTATAAAAGCAGCCAATACGGGATTGGGTTAGCAGATGTAAGACCTTATGAAGACTCATCAAATCATCCAGCCGTCTATTATTGCCTCAAAAGGGAATGGGACTCGTGTGGGAATGAGTGGGAAAGGACTGATTTTCTTTCTGAGCGTTTGAAGAGAATAATAATTCATCAACAGGACTCTCAAAAGCCTAGTGACCCGTTAACACCCAAGGTCGATTCTTTCAATGTTAGCGGGACTCGTCAAGCCAAAGGACTAAACCTAGCAACAAACAATAATTCAGAAGAAAATGAGGATGCGATTTGCTTTCAATATGAATGCGATTTCTGAATTTATTTCCGATGTGATTTCTGAAGAAATGCCCTCTGAAGACCAGGCAGAGCAAAATAAGGGATTGTGGCTGAATTCCATATTTATCAATTCCACCATTGGAACTCAGGGAACTTCTTTAGATAATCGGGCGTGATTTTCCTACCTGTTGTCCTCCTTTTCCCTCGACGCCTTTTCCTAATGAGGCGATTACGAAATCTTTGTTCTTCTCTGGCTACGGCGCAGAGACTTTTATTTGAATCGCCCAAATAGCGACTGTGATTTAGCTGTGGCATACTGTACTCTTTCTTACTATATAATAGCCAGATGTTGTAGAAAGTAAGATTTAAATGCGCCCGAAGGCTAGAAAAATAATTATTGTGTCAATTGCTCCCAAACCTCTGAATAGTGAAATATTACCCTATGGACTAATAAGGAGATAAACCATTTTGCAAAAACCTCTTATAAATAGGGTGTCAAGATGGTTCCAATTTGCTTTTAATATGAATATGATTTCTGAAGTGACTTCTGAAAGCGTTTGGGTTCAGAAAGGCCCAATGGGAAGCCGAAAGGGCAAAATATGGGGTGGGGTTGACTTTTATATCTTCTTACAGGGCTTTCAAGCAGTCAAAGCAATTTCCTTCTCTTCCATCTGGGAAAGGATAAAGTCCCTGACACTCGCCAGATGGATGAGGCGAATTCCTTGCTTATTTCCCCTTTCACGTATCAGTACAGATTTGACTCTCCCGTCTTGAATCCAGCGATAGAGAATGCCACGTCTGACGCCAAATAATCGTTGAACGTCAGCCACCCTTCCAAATTCAGGCATTACTGAGGAGCAATCAGCTTCCCGGATTGGCTGGGTGTATGTTTTCTTTTCTTCCAGAACGTGCATGAGCACATGTTAATAGATATAATGTAGCCTGTCAATGATAATGCGCGTGGCTAATAATAATCTATTTAGATTTTTCCTCTTAATTCAAATCAGTTTTTCTCCCAGGCAACTCTCTCTGATGGGTGGAAATACCTTTTCTGCGACTAACTTGAACGGTCTTGGAAAACTTGAAACAGGGATAAACTTGTTGTAAGAAATGTTGTAAGTTAGAGAATATCCACACCTATTCGTGTTGTAAGTTGTTTATTAACAACAATATGAGCGGGTGAAGGGAATCGAACCCTCGTCTCAGGCTTGGGAAGCCCGCATTCTACCATTGAACCACACCCGCGGTCCTCAACAGCGCACGTGTAGCAGAATCCGCAGAGCCCTGCAACTGCTCTTTTGGTTGGGCAGTCGTGCCATTTTGGTGGGGCGAGATTCCTGGCGAGCCGCTGATCGGACGAATCTTCAGGTGTCCGGCTCGCGCAGACGCTCGCTCCACCAGGCCTTTGACCAGACTGCTCCATCACCTTTGGCTGATTTCGCGCAAGAGGCGCAGCTTGACTCCACGGCCAAGGCGTCGTGCGGCGACCGCGTGGAAAGCCGGCTTCCGCCGCGCCACCGGCGCCGCCGGAATTTGTGTGAACCGCCTTGCTTGAAGGCCGGGTTTGGCGTGTACTGAGGCTGCCATGGAACCATTGGGCGACTTGCACCATATCTGGCATTACCTTGCCGCGTTCCTTGCCGTCCTTCTCTCGGTGATCGCCTCGGCCCATGCCGTGCTCTACAAACGGGATTCGCGCGCGGCGGTTCTCTGGGTGGGCTTTATCTGGCTGGTGCCGCTGGCCGGGGCGGTGCTGTATTTCATTCTGGGAGTCAATCGCATCCGGCGCCGCGCGGAGTTGTTGCGGGGGAGCATGGAACGTTATGTGACCGCTCCGCACACCAAACCCTGTCTGCCGGATGAATTGGAACATCACCTGCCGGCGCATGCCCGGCACCTGAACCTGCTGGCCGAGGCGGTGCACAAACTGGTGGTGCGTCCCCTGGTCCCCGGCAACCGGATCGAGCCGCTGGTCAACGGTGACCAGGCCTACCCCGCCATGCTCGGCGCCATCGCCCACGCGGAGCATTCGATATCGCTCTCCACCTACATCTTCGACCGCGACGAAGTGGGCTTGGCTTTTGCCCGGGCGCTTGGCGAAGCGGTCCGGCGCGGAGTGGAAGTGCGGGTGCTGATTGATGCGACGGGCTCGCACTATTCCTGGCCGCCGATCGGCGGCGCGTTGCGGCATGAGAGAGTTCGTTTCGCCAGGTTTCTCCCCACCTTCCCGATCTGGCAACTCATTTCCGTGAACTTGCGGAATCACCGCAAAAACCTGGTGGTGGATGGCAAGACGGCTTTTACCGGGGGTATGAACCTGCGCGTCGGCCATTGGCTGGCGAAAAAGCCCGCGTGTCCCGTCCAGGACCTCCAGTTCCGCCTGGAAGGACCGGTCGTGGCGCAATTGCAGGAGGTCTTTGCCGACGATTGGCTGTTTAGCACGGGCGAATCGCTGCGGGGCGACAAATGGTTCCCGCAACTGGAATTGAAGGGGCCGGTCATTGCCCGCGGCATTGCCGACGGCCCGGACGAGGACCTCGACAAACTGCGCTGGACGATCCTGAGCGCATTGGCGTCGGCGCGTGAATCCATTCGGATTGCCACGCCCTATTTTCTGCCGGATCCGAGCCTCGTTTCGGCGCTGAACGTGGCTGCCATGCGCGGAGTTGAAGTGGACGTTTTGTTGCCGACCAGAAGCAATCTTCCGGTGGTGCAGTGGGCTTCGCAAGCGCAATGGTGGCAGATCCTGGAATACGGCTGCCGCCTCTGGCTCACGCCCCCCCCCTTCGACCACTCCAAACTGTTCGTGGTGGATGATTGCTGGTCGTTCGTCGGTTCCGCCAACTGGGATCCGCGCAGTCTCAGGCTGAACTTCGAGTTCAATGTCGAATGTTACGACGCGGAACTGGCCGGAAAACTCGCCGCCCTGTTCGACAGCAAACGCCGCGGGGCGCGACGCGTCACCCTGGAGGACGTCGACGCGCGCAGCCTGCCGGTTCGGTTGCGGGACGGTGTGGCGCGGCTGGCGACGCCTTTTCTTTGACCGGATCTTCCCGGGCGGCGGCGCCGACAGGAACCGCCGATAAAACGCCTCGCCTGCGGCGGTCCTCGCAGTTACATTGTCGGCGGTCGTATTTCCGGTGAAGAATTCGTTACATATTCGTCACTTTGCCAACCCGGCGGGCCACCGCACAATGCCGCAGCCGCCTAGTGTGAAAAACAACCTGTTCAAGCCGCAGCATTTCATCAGTCGCGAGTTGAGCTGGCTGGAGTTCAACCAGCGCGTGCTCGAAGAGGCGCTCGACGCCGATAATCCGCTGCTCGAACGGCTGAAATTCTTTTGCATCACCAGCTCGAATCTCGACGAATTCTTCGAAGTCCGCGTTGCTGGGTTGAAGCAGCAGATTGAGACCCAGGTGGCCGAGCGCAGCATGGATGGGCTCACCGTCAACGAAATCTTCGGCGCCATCGTTAAAAGGGTGCGGCGGATGGTTCTCGATCAGGATCGCTGCTGGCTCGGTCATTTGATGCCCGCACTGGCTAAGAGCGGGATTCGCATTCTGGATATCACGGAACTGGACCCGGCGGATTTGAACTGGGTGGAACAGTATTACCGCACTGAGATTCGCCCGGTGCTGACGCCGCTGGCCATTGATCCCGCCCATCCATTCCCGCAATTGCTCAACAAATCGCTCAACCTGATTGTCCGGCTGGAGTTGTCGAGGAACGGCGAACTGCTCAAGCACATGGCCGTGGTGCAGATTCCGCGGAATCAACCGCGCCTGGTGAAACTGCCCCGCGGGGACGCGAGCCGGGACTACGTTTATCTGGGCCAAGTGATCGGGCATTTCCTGGCGGATTTGTTTCCGGGCACCACGATTCTCGGGTATTGGTATTTCCGCGTCACGCGCAACAGCGAATTGTATATCGACGAGGAGGAAACGAGCAATTTGCTCATGGCGGTCGAGACGGAGTTGCACAACCGCCGGAAGGGGGCCGCCGTGCGGCTCGAGATCGAGCACGCGGTGCCTGAGCACATCCGCGATGCGTTGCTCAAAACTTTCGGCCTCACGGAGGAGGATTTGTACCCGGTGGATGGTCCGCTCAATCCGGGGGGCCTGATGATCCTTTGCGAGGGCGATCACTCGCCGGAACTGCGCGATTCGCAATTCGTGGCGCCCGTGGCCAACTTGTTGCGGTCCCAAAAGGACATCTTCGCGGCCATCCGGCAACGCGACATTCTGCTGCACCATCCCTACGAGAATTTCTCGAGCGTGGTTGGTTTTCTGGAGCAGGCTGCGGAAGACCCGCAGGTCCTGGCCATCAAACAGACCCTCTACCGAACCGGCGGCGACCCCCGCATCGTGGGCGCGTTGATGAACGCCGTGAACAATGGCAAGCAGGTCACGGCGGTGGTGGAACTCCGCGCGCGATTCGACGAAGCCAAGAACATTGAATGGGCGCGCCAGCTCGAGGAAGCCGGAGTCCACGTCGTTTACGGGCTGGTGGGCTATAAAATCCATGCCAAGCTCGCGCTGGTGGTCCGCTCGGAAGCCGGGCTGATCCGGCGCTACGTGCACCTGGCCACCGGCAATTACAACCCTTCCACCGCCCGGCTTTACACGGACGTGGGCCTGCTGACCTGCCGGCCGGATTTCGGTGAAGACGCCACCAACCTGTTCAATCTGCTGACCGGCATCTGCCAGTTTCAACCGATGAAAAAACTGATGGTGGCGCCCTTCGATCTGCACGAACGACTGCTGCGACTGATCGGGCGCGAAACCCGGAACGCGGAGAACGGTATTCCCGCCCGCATCACGGCCAAAATGAATTCGCTGGTGGAACGCCAGATGATCGGCGCGCTCTATCATGCCTCCCGGGCCGGCGTGAAGATTGATCTGATCGTGCGCGGCATCTGTTGCCTGCGTCCCGGCATGAAAGGCTTGAGCGAGAACATTACCGTCCGCAGCATTGTGGACCGCTATCTCGAGCACAGCCGGATTTTTTATTTCGAAAATGGCTGCCAGCCGGAAGTGTTCGTGAGCAGCGCGGATTGGATGCCCCGGAACCTGTTCCGCCGCATCGAAATCGCTTTCCCGATCGAGGATGGCAACCTGCGGGAGCGGATTGTCAGCGAAATTTTGCCCATCACATTGGCGGATAACACCAAAGCGTGGTTCCTCCAATCGGGCAGTTCTTATGCGAGGCCAAAACCGGCCAAAGGTGCAAAGCCGCGCCGGAGCCAGTCGGAATTCATTGCGCTGGCCGGCCTGGAGGAACCCGGCCGCCCGATGTTGGCCAGTGGTCGGGGCGGGTATCCGGCGATGAAGCGGGCTCCTTCGCCGTTTGCGCCGCGCCGGGGGATGAACCATGGTTGCTGAACGCCAGGCTGCGGGTTCTGCCGAGGCCGCCACGTCCGACGTCCTGAAGCACCTGGCCGACTCTCTTGAGGTGCAATGGCGGCGCTACCGGAAGCGCCTGAAACGGTGCCAGCAGCGTTTTTCGGAGGAAGCCGTACACGATTCGCGCGTGGAGACACGGCGGTTGCTCGCAACCGTCGAACTGCTCCGGGCGTTTATTCCGGATGAAGATCTCAAAAAAGCCCGCCGCGCCCTGAAAGAACATCTCGACACCTTCGATCAACTTCGCGATACGCAGGTTCAGTTGGCTTATGTGGAGCGGATGGCGCGCTCGTTCCCACTGGCCAGGGCACTGCATGCCTGGTTAGCCAGCCGTGAGGTTCGTTTCACCCGGGAAACCCGCCGGGCGGTCAAGCATATCAAAACCAAGCGGCTGGGACGGCGAATCGTCGCATTTGAAAGAGAAATCAAGCTGCTGCAGCGCCGCACCTCCCGGTCCCGCGCGTTCGAAACGGCATTGCGGGCCATTGATCAGGCCTTCGATCGGGTGGCGCAATGCTGCGGCCAGGTCACGGCCGAAGACACGGCTACCATTCACCGCACGCGCATTGCCTTCAAGCGCTTTCGTTACATGGTTGAAGCGTTGTCGCCGCTGTTGCCGATGGTCACCGAGGAACACCGGCGGGCCATGCATGGGTATCAGTCAATGATGGGCGATATCCAGGATGTCGAAGTGTTGCTGGCAACCGTGGGCAAATTCATTGCCAGCGAGCAGGTGGATGGCCGGTCCGCCCGGAAGTTGCTCACGGAGTTGCGGCGACGCCGGCAATGGTTGATCCGGGTTTATTTGAATGCCGCGGGCAAGCTCAGCCGATTCTGGCCTCTGCCCGGTCGGGACAGCCCCAACGCTGCTCGACGGGAGAAAAAGAGGGGTCGCGCTGAATTTTGTGACCGCGGTGAATCGGGCTAGGGCGCTTTAAACAAAGCCATAGCCGAGAACTCTCCATGGTTGGTAGGGCGGGCAGTCCCCTGCCCGCCGCCGAACGCAGAAAGCGCGTCGGGATTTGCCACGAACGGCGCGCACGGAGTGACGCGCCCTACCCTGCAGTCTGTCGCGCTTTCTATCGGGGTATGAAATATTCGGGCTGAGACGTCTCCACGCAGTCGAAGCGCAGGCTCGCCCCGCCAAACAGGTTCACTGCCTGGTGTGGTGTCACAAAGGCGCGTTTTCAATTGCACGCCTGATACAGACCCTCACCCGGCCTTCGGTCACCCTCTCCCATCCGATGGGAGAGGGCCAGGGCGAGGGCGGTTTGTCGATTTGGCACGGCGACCCGCGTTGTAAAGCACCGTCAGGGACACCACACTAGCGGCCATGTTCAGGAAAAAAGAGATGACTTCCGAACAGTTATTGCTGCATTCCGTCTCAATTATGCTATCGTTATTGGCGATTTTGAAACGCATGACTCGACATTGCGGCCTCCGGCTGCTGACCATCGGCTTCGGCGTCAGCTTGCTCTGGGTGCCACCGCGCGCCGATGGCGCGGCGGCGCCGGCTTCCCCTGAAAAGCCGGCCGCTTCCGCCCGGCCGAACACCAATGACTTTCGCATCACACCCGGCCCAAACGACGGGCGGATCGCTTTTTGGGCGGCGGAATTGCTGGAAAGAATACACTATTCGCACCATCCTTTTGACGCCACGATCTCAGCCGAGTTCCTGGATCGCTATCTCGAGGTACTGGACCCGCAACATCTGCACTTTGTGCAATCCGATCTGACGGAGTTCGAGCGGTACCGGACGAATCTGGATCACTTGACGATCACGCCGGACGGTGTGGCCGACGTCACTCCCGCCTTTGTTGTGTTCTCCCGGTTCGTTGGGCGGCTGAAACAGCATGTGGATTACACCGACGAGTTGCTGCAGCACGAGGAATTCAAATTCGACTCCGACGACCGGATCATTTTGAACCGCCGCGAAGCGCCGTATCCGCAGGACCTGAGCGAAGCCCGGCGGCTGTGGCGCCAACGATTGCGCTATGATTATCTGCAGGAGAAACTGGCGCTGGAGGAACCCGACAAACCGAAAGCGGATTCGAGCCCGACGGCCGACGGCAAAACCATCCGCCAGCAGATTGTCGAAACCCTCAGCCACCGGTATCACCGCAATGTGCGCATGTTCACGGATTGGAACAACGAGGATGTGATGGGCATTTACCTGACGGCGCTGGCCAATGTTTATGACCCGCACTCGGATTACTTCAACCGGGCGCAACTGGGAGAATTTGAGATGGGCATGAACCTTCAAATGTACGGTATCGGCGCAGAGCTGCGTTCCGAGGATGGCTACTGCAAAATCAACCGGCTGCTGCCCGGACCGGCGGCCAAAAGCAAGAAAATCAAGGAAGGCGATCGCATTATTGCCGTGGCGCAGAGCAATCAGGCGCCGGTGGATATTGTCGATATGAGCTTGAACAAAGTGGTTCAGCTCATTCGCGGGCCGAAAGGCAGCGAAGTCCGGCTCACGATCATTCCCCCGCGGGATCCCTCCATCCGCACGGTTATCAGCCTCATCCGGGACGAGATCACGCTTGAGGACCAGGCGGCCAAGGGCAAGATTATAGAGCTCCCGGTTGAAAAAGGCAAAGCCGTGCGCCTGGGGGTCATCGACCTGCCCGCTTTCTATGCGCCGATGGAAATGGGCGTCCCCAAACCTCGCGACCTGGCCGGAGGCGGCGGCGGCGGACCCGCCGGCCCCTATACTTCGGTGGACGTGACCAGGCTCCTGGACAAGTTCAAGCGTGAAAACGTCAACGGGGTTATTCTGGATCTTCGACGAAACGGCGGCGGTTCGCTCGAAGAGGCCATCAGGTTGACCGGGCTTTTTATCAAGGAAGGTCCGGTGGTCCAGGTGGTGCGATCGGACGGTTACGTTCGCGTGGAGAGGGACCGGGACCCGTCGACGGCTTACGATGGGCCCTTGATCATCCTGACCAGCCGGTTCAGCGCTTCCGCTTCCGAGATTGTCGCCGGCGCCCTGCAGGATTATGGCCGCGCCATCGTTGTGGGAGATTCGTCCACTTTCGGCAAAGGCACGGTGCAGAATCTGGATCCATTGAGGATGGTCATGCGGCTGGACAAGTCGGACACGAACGATCCCGGCGCGCTCAAGATCACGATCAGCAAGTTTTACCGCGCCAGCGGCGCGTCCACCCAGAAGAGAGGCGTCCTCCCGGACATCGTATTGCCTTCCGTGCTGAATTACTGGAAGGACATCGGCGAGAGTTCCCTGGAACATTCGCTGCAGTGGGACACGATCCCCAGCGCCGGTTATGAAAAGCTGAATCTCGTTCAGCCCTATTTGTCCGAACTGCTGGGGCGCTCGACTGCGCGGATCGCAACCAATCGGGATTTTGTGTACATCCGTGAGGACATCGAGCAATACCGGAAACTGGAGGCGGACAAGACAGTATCCCTGAATGAGAAACAACGGCTCCAGGAGAAAAATGAAGCCGAAGCCCGCGAGAAGGCGCGAAAAAAAGAGCGCCTCACGCGCCCGCAACCCGATGAAAAAGTGTATGAAATCACTCTGAAAACCGTGGATTTGCCTGGCCTGCCGCCGCCGGTGCAGAGAACCAACGCCCTGGCTCTGAAAGGCGAGGCCGGCGAAACGGCCGTTCCCGGAACCAACTCGGCGGTGGCCAGCGCGGGTCTGCCGGAAAACCCTGCCGCTGATTCCGACGAACTCAAGCCGCCAACGGTGGATGCCGACCTGGCAGAAGCGGAGCGCATCATGATGGATTACATTTCGCTGCTACCGAAGGACAGCCCGCTGCTGGCGACACAAACCGCGCCGCGCAATTGACAGCCGCCGCATTGCATAGCAGCTCGACCCAAACCAAATTTCCGCCATGAAAAAGCTGACCGTTTCCCTCATGCTCGGTTTCATCGCAGTCACGGCTTCGGGCCAGTCCGGCGTGGCAGACCAGGTCTTGCACCGCGCAATGCGATTACGCGATCAGAACAACGCCCGTCAGACAGGGGCGGCGCCGGCGGCCGCCACGCAGCCCGCCCCGGCGCCGGACCCGGTGCTCACGGCCACGCTGCAGAACATCGCCAGCCTGCAAAACGATCTTGCCGGTTTGAAATCCGAACCGGCGGCAAAGCCGCAATTGGTGAATGACCTGACCTTGGCGGCTCACGGCGCCAAACCGTCCAAAACTTCCATTTCCCAACTCGCGGATGACCTCGCAGCGGCGGTCGCGGGGAAGAATCTGTCTTCAGCCGAGCAGACGAAGCTGGCTCAGGACGTTCACGCCATTTTCAACACCTCGCACCTGTCTCCCACCCAACAACAGACGATCTTCGACGACGTGCAGAAGATTCTGAATCGGCACGAGGTGGCTTCTGAGCTTGCGGCCCGGGTGGTGAAGGATATCCAAAAGATCGCCGTGGAAACGAAATGAAGACTGCGGTCAGGAGCGGGCCGGTTTCACGTGCACGGCGGGGCCGGGGCAAGGAGAGGCGCTGGTGGATATGTTACGAGGTCGGAAAGACAGAACGGGTTGCCGGCTGCTTTTAATCGGCCTGTTGTCTGCTGGTGTAGCAGCAGGGCGGGCTCAAAGCGTGAACACAAACCATACGGAATTCGCTTATTGGGGCGGCGGCTGCTTCTGGTGCATGGAAGCGGTTTTTCAGCGGATCCCCGGCGTGAAATCCGTCACCAGCGGCTACGCGGGCGGGCACACCGAAAACCCGACTTACGAGCAGGTCTGCACCGGCAGCACCGGCCACGCCGAAGTCACCCGGATCGAGTTCGATCCGAAGGTCATTTCCTATGAAAAGTTGCTGGAGTATTTCTGGGATGCGCATGATCCGACCACGTTGAACCGGCAAGGGGCGGACGAGGGCACGCAGTATCGCTCGACCATTCTTTACACCAGCGAAGCGCAGAGGGCCGAGGCCGAGAAATCGAGGGCCGACGCCGGGAAAAAGTTCACGAGCCCCATTGTGACTGAAATCGCGCCGCTGAAACATTTTTACCCGGCCGAGGGCTACCACCAGGATTACTACAATCACAATGCCAACCAGCGGTACTGCCGCGTCGTGATCCGCCCCAAGGTTGAAAAGATTGAGAAGGAACTGAAGCAGGCGGCGCATTAGGGGCCAGCTCCTCTCCCTCTTTGCGTCCTTGGCGCCCTTAGCGTGAGGCCACAGATCACTCGGGATGGTCTGAAGAACTCACGCCAAGAACGCAAAGGCCGCAAAGGAGAATCCTCCTCCAGGACACCGTTCTGGATCCGTTCGCAGGAACAGGGACAACCTTGCTGGCGGCCGTAGAACACGGAGGGAACAGCATCGCCGTGGAAATCGATCCCTTTTACTGCGACGTTGTTTATCCCCCCGCCTGCCACGAGCTTTATGAGAAGGGCGGGGAAAAAGACAGGATGAACAGGATGAACACACGAGATCATTTCCAACAGCCAATCCTGTGAATCCTGTAAATCCTGTCCAAAGCAAAAAAACGGCGGCCCGTTTCCGGACCGCCGTTCGTTTCTCTCAAGGAAGGTCAAATTCCCTTTTCGATCATGAACTTCACCAGGTCGCCCACCCGGCAGCTATAACCCCACTCGTTGTCATACCAGCTCACGAGCTTGAAGAACCGTTTGTTCAGCTCGATGCCGGCCCCCTGGTCAAAGATGGACGACGCCTGGCAATGGATGAAATCGCTGCTCACGACTTCGTCTTCCGTGTATTCGAGAATGCCTTTGAGGTAGGTCTCGCTGGCTTTCTTCATCGCGGCACTGATCTCCGCATAGCTGGTTTCCTTCACTGTCCTGACGGTGAGATCCACCACGGAAACGGTCGGCGTGGGCACGCGGAACGACATGCCGGTCAATTTGCCCTTCACTTCAGGCAGCACGAGACCGACCGCCTTGGCCGCGCCGGTCGTGGACGGAATCAGGTTGAGGGCAGCCGCGCGGCCGCCTTTCCAGTCTTTTTTGCTCGGACCGTCCACGGTCTTCTGGGTGGCCGTGTAGCTGTGCACCGTGGTCATCAAACCTTCTTCGACGCCGAACCCTTCCTTGAGCAGCACATGAACGATCGGCGCGAGGCAATTGGTTGTGCAGGAAGCGTTGGAAACAACATGATGCCGCTTGGGATCGTATTTGCCCTCGTTCACACCCATGACCATGGTCAGGCAATCGCCCTTGGCCGGCGCGGTGATGATGACTTTCTTCGCGCCTGCGGTGATGTGGCCCTTGGCCTTCTCAACATCCGCGAACAACCCGGTGGACTCGACCACGAGTTCAACGCCCAGCGTCTTCCACGGCAATTCCGCCGGTGACTTGGCGCTGACCACCTTCATCTTCCTGCCGTTGACGATCAGCACGTCGTCGTCGGGTTTGTCGGCCGCGGACTTCTCCGAGCCGACCGTGCCTTTGAAACGGCCCTGGATGGAATCATACTTGAGGAGGTAAGCGAGGTTGTCCGCCGGAACAATGTCTCCCACGGCGACGACCTCGATGTCCCTGCCCACCATGCCTTGTTCGACCAACGCCCGGAAGACCAGGCGGCCAATGCGGCCGAACCCGTTAATTGCAACTTTCACTGCCATAGTTCGATTTCGGTAATTCGAAGTTTGATCGCGCATGTTACCGGGGAGCGGCGCGCGGTCAACGAAGAAACGCAACACGAAGAAACGCGGCGCTCATCCGGAGAGGAAAAACCCTATTGCTTCACCACTTTGGCCTCGCCGGTCGCCGGATCGTAAAGGAGCTTTGTGCCGTAGGGCGGCGTGGGGATTTGGGGAAGATACTTTTCCTGGACCAATTCATTCAGGTCCTTCGGCAGGCGGCCCTGCTCCGTTTGGAACAGCCGAATGGCCTGGTTCACCGCCGCCAGATCGACGGTTTTCACCGCATTCTGTTTTGCTTTGCCCAGGGCGCCCAGGTAATCCACCGGCGCGGTGATCACGCTGGGTTCACCGGAGCCGGCGTTGGTCTGCGGCGAGGGACCGGCGGGCGAGCTATTCGATCCCTCACCACCGCACCCCGCAACGAGGGCTGCCGTCGCCAAGCCAAGAAAGAGACGGCTCTTCATACAAGGACCCTGCCCCGAATCCTGGAAAATCCAAGCTTCGCCGCCCGGGCAAAAAAGCCGGGAAAAAGCTTGCCCGGCGTGAGATCCGAGATGATTGAAATCAGCGCTACTACGGCGCGTTGGTTGACGGCGCGGCCGGCGTGGCCGGCGCGGCATTGGTCGTCGCTGGTGGCGTAGTCTCGCTGGCTGGTTGTTGACTGCAGCCGGACAGAATAGCGCCTACAGCAAGGCCCAATAACACGACAAATGATAGTTTCCTTTTCATAGTTGCGATAAGGTTTCCCAAAACCCGGGAGAGCACAAGTAAAATTGTTCAGCAAAATTGTTCAACTCAAACTGAAATCTTTCCTGGGATCGCGGGGGTCAAGGAGCCGGTCGGAGCCCCTCGCAGCGAACCGTCCATTGCCCATTGTCCGGGAAACCAGGCGCGCGCCTTCCGGGCGCGCCATCCCAGCCGCCCGCCATCATGGCGGCGGCATAGAGCAACGCGCCATTGCCGGGCAGGTAGATCGGAAGTCCAGGGCGCTGATAGTTGTGGCCGTTCGCCGCAAAATGGTTCTTCGGCGTGTCCAGCAATAATGCGTCAACCGCCCTTTCGGTTTCGCCCAGCCGGGCTGCGCACATGGCCACCATCGGGCAATCCCAACCCCACGTGTCGGCCCAGTTCCAATTGTCCCAAAGCCAATGCAGCGTGCGCCGCATGGTCTCGCGATCAATCTCTGTTCCCGGCAACATCCCGAGCGCCGCTGTCACCGACGGATGATCGTAATTCCATTTCTTCTGTGAATATGTTCCCGCCGCTGTCTCGGCAAAGAGATATCTGTTATCCTCGATCGAAGGCCGGGCGAGGCATTTCAAGACACGGTCCCACCCCGGGTCGCGCGGCAGGCCGAGGCGATTGCGCCATTGCTGTGCCGTCTCCAGGCCCCAGCGCCAGTACGTCAATTCAAAGGTCGGATTCAGCGTGTGTTCCTTCGGGAAGATTTCCTGCGCACACTGCAGGACGGGGCCCAGCACGCAGCGCTTTCCGTCGTCGTCCCAGGCGACATACGAAGCCATGAAATCCGCCGTCTGCCTCACGACATCCTCAAACCTCTCGAGGGTCCGGCGGTCCGGGTGGGCGCGGTAGCAGAGTTCGGCGTAGAAGATGGGGTGCGGTTGCTGCCAGATCAGGAACGGGCCGACCGCTGAAGGCGATTCAGTTCCGGCGGGATCGGTCATCTTGGGCCAGCGCGCCCCGGTGTAGCCCTGGCGTCTGGCGGTGCTTTGCGCGCGTGCCAGAATCGCGCTGTAGTAGCCGAGGCTCTTCTCGAGCAGCGGCAGCCGGTTCCAGAGCGCGAAGTGCGCCGCGTGCCACCAGTGCATTTCCAGGTGAAACTTCCCCTCCCAACTGTTGCACGTCAGGCCCGTTTCCTGAGGCGGATAACTGCCCGAACACTGGATGGAGGTCAGGTATTGTGACAGGACAATGCGCCGTTCCAGTTCGTGCCAGCGCGGGTCTTTGCTCAGCGACAGGTCAATCGCGCCCCCGGTGACCCAGAATCGGCGCCAGTGGGACTGCGCGGCGGTTTTCGTCTCCTCGAACGTCGGCAATTCTTCGCGAACCGTTTCCGGCGCGAACGCGCAGACAAACTCAAGAGCATCCGATTCCTTTGAAGGGGTCAGGATGAACCTGTGCTTCGCCGCTTCGACGAGAATGCCGCCCGGCGTCCATTTTGCCGAGACGCTGTAAGCATCGCGATCCAGGATGCGGGCGAATTGCGCGCTGCTTGCCGTGGCCTGCCCCAAAGTGGTTTCGTGCGCATCGGGCCTGGTCCAGTCCGCCGCCATCGTAGCACCGGTGCCGTACGGAAAATGAATCTCGATCCCGATGCGCCCCTGCTTCAGCAAGGGCGACACGACGCGCACCGCGAGCAGATCTCGGGAAGGGTGGCAGATCGTCCGCACTTCGACCGGCTGACCTTCGAAGTTGAATCGGCTGCGCAAAACTCCATCCCACAGCTCCAGCCGTTGTTCGATCTGAGTCAGATCATTCGTCCGCGCGAAGCTGCCATCGGTTTTGCTCAGGACGAAACCGATTCGGCCCAGATGCAGCCGGTGCGGATTGCCTCGCAGCCATTTGATTTCCGCAGTCTGCCGGTTGCCCGGGATGTCCGCGTAGCCCACTTTGCGCCCGAAGACGTCGAATTCCTTGAACCGGAAACGTTCCATGCTCCAGTTTTGCGGATTGGGAAAGCGATGCCAGCCCCACTGCGAAAGGGTGCCCAGCGGGATGGTATTGGTGAAGGCATCGGCAAAGGTCTGCAATCCCGTCGCATCCGCCGTGAAGGCAAATTCGCCGTTGCCCACCGAGAGCGGGTTCCAGGTGTCGAGCCGGTGCAAAACGGGATCGTGCCGGCTGACCAACGCGTGCCGATCGATGGGCGCTTGCGTTTCGCCGCCAAAGGCTTGAACGGCCCCCAGCCACTGCAGGCACGCAACCGTGAGGCAGATCGCAGGCCGGGCTTTCATACGAAGCCCATGTCGGCGCTGCCATGGACGGAGCGCGACGGGTCCCCGGTCGCAGCGCGCTGACATTGCGGGATTCGTACGAAAACCTTGGAGCCTCGAGGCGATCGCAACTGCTGCGGACGGGGACCGTCCGCGCTCCAGCGGCAGTTGTGAGATGTGCACTTCATGGGGTGGCGGAGGATCATGGTTTGGCTTTGTGCAGTTCGACGGCGTAAACGTGTGTCGGCCGGTGCATATCAGAGCGGAACACGATCCGTTGGCGCATCATATTGAGGCGCCGAGCGGCGTGGCAATAACCGACTGCCGGTGTCAAAAGCGGTTGGGGCATTGACAAATCCCTTGTCGCGGCGCAACGGATCAAGGTCTTCCGAAAACTCGGTCGTGAAGTGGACCTTCAAACCAGCGCTTCACTGCAAATGATTTTGGGGACAGGCCGCGCTGTGACATGAAGGCTTCGACGGTCAACCCAATCACGGAGATTCCCGCTTTTATCAAACACGTTGCCGTAATCGGAGATGTAAGCCTTCGCGTGCAACCGGCCTTTGGTATAGATCTTCACCTTGAGCCGCTTCTCTTCCACCATCCGTACCAGTGTCGTCACCACCGCCTGCGCTTCATCCGTCTGATCCATCAACTCGATGGCTGACCGGATGTTGCCCGCCGTTTCACCGGCCATGCGTTTGGTTTCCGTGCGCTTAGGATACGCTTCGGCTTCCGCCGCCTGCGCCACCAGCTCCAGCCGCCGGTAGCCCTCGGCCAGTTGCTCCAACGTCTCGCGGTTCGTCGTGTTGCCGATGAGCAACCGCAACTCCTTCACACCTGCCAGCCGCTGTGCGATGCTCTCCAGCCGGGAAAGGAAGAAATACCCGACCGCAAACCGCGCCGACTCCGTGGACGACAGGATGCGGTTGATGTGGTCAACCAGCTTTTCCTTGCGGTTGTCTATGATGTCATGATTCATGCCAGTCCCCGGTTGCCAGCGGTTGAAATCTCCGTTAGAGTGTCCCGTAATGAAAACCGTGGCGCTGACCGCTCATTTTGATGGCGAGAAGGTTCAATTCGATGAACCCTGCCAGCTTGACGCCAATGCGCGGCTGATGGTCGTGGTGCTGCCGCCGGACGACGAACGCCATGCCTGGTCGCGGTTCTCTGCCGCGCAACTGGCGAAAGCCTACGGCAACACCGAGCCGGAATACACCGCGGCCGATCTCCGCCCATGAACGAGGGCGACATCGCCCTGGCCCCGGTCCCCAGGCGGACGGCCAGATCAAAAACCGCCCCGTGGTTTTGCTCCGGCGTCTGCCGCCGTTTGGCGATTTCCTCGTCTGCGGCATCAGCACCCAGATCCACCAGCGCGTGGCGGGCTTCGACGAGGAAATCACGACGGGCGACCCGGAATTTGCCGCCAGCGGACTCAAAGCGTCGTCGCTCATCCGGCTCGGTTTTCTCGCGGTGCTGGCGGATTCCGCCCTTCTCGGAAAAATCGGCTCGTTGTCATCCACACGCCGACTCCGGCTCCTGGCCAACCTGTGCCGCCATCTCGGTTCGCAGGAGCAGCCCGGCGCGAAGAAGTAACCGGTCGCAAACAACGCGTTCTTCGACCGGTCATTCAAATTAGCCAAGTCGCTCTTCAGCCATTGGATTGATGACGGGGATTTCCCACACGTCACCGGCGTCTTTCTCGGTGCTCTCCTGGTACAGATACTTGCCATCTCCGCCTTTGAGCCATTCGTTCTTGTTCAGCTCCTTGTTCCATGCTCGTACAGGCTGCATCCTGCGCACCTTGACGGGGATTCTGATCGGTTCGTAGATGAACCGCTTACTCTTGGCGAAACGAAAGAGCGTGTTGTGGAAACTGTCGAACGAATCCGAATTGGCTTTGTACTTGTTCGTGTAATACCAGATCACCTCGTTCACGAAGCGCTTCTCACCAAAGATGTCATCCAGAAGCACCCTGACGTAGTGGGACTTCTTCCAATCAACGTGGACGAAAATCGTTCCGTCTTCACTCAGGAGTTCGCGGATCATGACGAGCCTCTTGCGAAGAAACTCCAAAAACTGAGCGCCGACGATCTTGTCTTGGTAGGCCTTTTGATCCTCGCTTCCCTGGAATTCTTGTTTTGTGGCGAACGGGGGATCGATGTAGGCGAGCCTGAAGCCGGGCGTGCCGTCAGCGTTGCAGAGCTTCCCTGTCTTTTTCAATTCCAAGAGGCTCTTCATTACCTGCAAGTTGCCGCCGAAGATGAGCATGTTGTGCCACTCGACGCCGTTCTTGCCGAACGTCCGGACCGGCTGCAACGGCACGGCCAGCGTGTTGGCCAGGATGTCCTCTTCGCGCTCCTTGCCGTGGTACACCAGCTCATACTCCCGCTTTTCCGGCGGGAACAGAATACGTGCCCACTCCGGCGAAATCTCTTCGTCCTGCTGCAAGAGGCGGATGAGTTCCTCGCGTTGTTCTGGTGTCATTTCAATTCTTCTCCCGCAACAGTCGCTGGTTTCGCTTTGACTCTCCCGGGGCAAGACATTCGAGTTCGAGTTCGTCGAGGAGTCCGCTATCGGCGAAGCTGAAAGTTGCGTCCTCCCCCACGATCACGTGGTCGAGCAGCTTCAATCCCAAGGGCCGCGACGCAGCAATGAGGTCTTTGGTGAGCAGGCGGTCAGATTCGCTCGGCTCTGCCGCGCCGGAGGGATGATTGTGCGCTGCGATCAAGCCGCTGGCGTTCACTTGCAGCGCCCGCGCGATGATGTTCCGCAGCGGCGGCTGAACCGCACCCACTGCGCCCTGAGCAATCAGCGCATCGTCCAGCAACGCGTTCCGGCGATTCAAGTAGAGGATGCGGAAATGCTCTTCCGGAAGGCCAAGGGGCCGGTCGCACAGATACGCCGTGGCGGCGCTGGTGCTCTTGATCTGAAGTTGGCCGCGCTTTGTCGGCACTGCGACGCGACGGGCGATCTCCATCGCTGCCGGCAACTGAGCCGCCTTGGCGCCCTTCAGACCCTTCACCTCCAGAAGCGCGAGGACGGGTGCCTCCACCATCGCACGCAACGTGCCGAACCGATTCAGGAGTTGCCGCCCCAGTTCAACTGCGCTGGTTCCTCGGAAGCCGACGCGAATCAGGATCGCCGCTAACTCCGCATCGGTGAGAGCTTGTGAGCCGCGCAGCAGCAACCGCTCCCGTGGCCGTTCTTCTTCCGGCCAGGAAACGATGCCAAGCGACTTCTTCGCGCCGATGGACATGGGGTGGTTTCGCTCGCGCGCGAATCAGCCCTGTCTGCGGATGGCGTGGTTCCCGGGAGGGATGCCGTGCCTGAAAACGAAGGGGCGTGACCTACTCACGCTCCAATCCAGGCACTGGCGTGCCCTCACAGGAACGCTTTCAGGCACGCCCGATTGGGCGTGCCCCGAAAGCCGTCCTGTGAGTCGAAAATTGCCAGTTTTGGATCGGACAGCAGCCGAAGCTACGCGAAATGATTTTGTAAAAAGTTTTAGTTAATCGTCATCTTTGGTTTTTCCGAACGCCATCGAGATTAGCCAAAACAGCAGCACGACGACAATGTTTGAATTGAGCCGCTGAAACATTACTTTCCATCCGGGCTCCGTACGGATAAAACACACAAAACGATAAGAAAAACCGACCACTATGGACACGACGGACACGAAAATCACACTTGGCGTCATTATTGGAAACCGCGGTTTTTTCCCGGCGCATTTATGCGACTCGGGCCGCAAGGAGATTCTGGCCACATTGCAAAAACCGGGCATTGACACGATCGCTCTGCCCACGAGCGCGTCGAAATTTGGCGCGGTCGAATCGCTGGAGGACGCTCAGAAATGCGCGGATCTGTTCCACAAAAATGCCGAGCGGATCGACGGGATTCTGGTCGCACTGCCAAACTTCGGCGACGAGCGGGGCGTCGCCAATGCCATTCGCTGGTCCGGGCTGCGCGTTCCCGTCCTGGTGCAAGCGTTCAACGACGATCCGAAGATCATGACGATCAAGGATCGGCGCGACAGTTTTTGCGGCAAAATGTCCGTCTGCAACAACCTCCGGCAATACGGGATTCCCTTTACGCTCACGCGGCTGCACACCGTGAATCCGGACCATGCCAGTTTTCGCCGGGACCTGGCGGATTTTGTTGTGACCTGCCGCGTCATCAAAGCGCTGAAAAACCTGCGGATCGGGGCGCTGGGAGCGAGACCCGCCGCGTTCAACACGGTCCGTTACAGCGAGAAACTGCTCGAACAGGCCGGCATCAGCGTGGAGACGCTCGATCTATTCGAGTTGTTCGGCTGGGTCGGCAAGATGAAGGACAACGGCGCTGCGGTGAACGCCAAGCTGGCCGACATTCAGAAATACGTGGCCGCCAAATCCATTCCGCCGGTGGCGTTGCTGAAAATGGCCAAGTTCGGCGTCGCGGTGGACCAATGGATGGCGCGCGCCCGGCTTAACGCCACGGCCATTCAATGCTGGACGGCGATGGAGGAATTCTTCGGCGTCGTGCCCTGCACGCTCATGAGCATGATGAGCAATATGCTGATGAGCAGCGCGTGCGAGGTGGACATCATGGGGACGGTGGCCATGTACGCCATGGCTCAGGCCAGCGGCAAACCCAGCGCGCTCGTGGACTGGAACAACAACTACGGCGAGGACCCGGACAAAGGGGTCGTATTCCATTGCAGCAACCTGCCCCGGGACATTTTTGTCGAGAAAGGCGAAGGCAAGCCGGTCATGGATTATCAGGAGATCATTGCCGGGTCGGTGGGGAAAGAGAACACTTACGGCACCGTGGTTGGCCGCGTGAAGGCCTCGCCGTTCACCTACTTGCGCGCGAGCACGGACGACAGGACCGGCAAGATCCGGGCTTACGTGGGGGAAGGCGAGCTGACCAACGATCCTCTCGCCACGTTCGGCGGCTATGGCGTGGTGAAGATTCCCAATTTTCAAAAACTTCTTCGTTTCATTTGCGAAACCGGATTCGAACACCACGTGGCCATCAATCCCACGCGCATTGGCGCCGGGGTGAAGGAAGGCCTGAGCAAATATTTGAGCTGGGAAGTGTACGTCCACGAATGAGAAAACAATTGCTGATTCCTTTTCTTGCCCTGGGGGCGGTCCAATTCGTCGCCGCGGAAGAGCCAGCGCTCCATATCACCATCCAGGCCGATCAGCCGGGCTCCAAAATCAACCCCGCCATGTGGGGCGTTTTTTTTGAAGACATCAACTTCGGCGCGGACGGAGGGCTTTATGCGGAGCTGGTCAAGAATCGGGGGTTCGAATTCCCCGACCCGTGGACGGGATGGAGCAAGGTCATTCCCACGAACGCCGTCGGCTCGGTCGAAATTCTTGATTACGACCCGTTCGACGCCGCCAATCCCCATTACCTTCGGGTAAGGGCGGGATTTTTCAGCGCCGGCGTCGGGGTGGCGAACGAGGGTTTTCGCGGGATGGGGGTGCGGGATCACGCCACTTACCGCTTCTCGGTCCAGGCACGCGCGATCGCCGGCAAGCCGGCTTTGCGAATCGAACTGGCGGACACCAGCGGACGCGCCCTGGGATCGGCCCGGCTCGGCGGCTTTTCTTTCCGCTGGAAGCAATACGCGACCGAACTGCGCTCGCGGGCAACCGAAGCCCGGGCGCACTTGAACCTCATCGTCGAGGGGCCCGGCACCTTGGAGCTGGACATGGCATCACTGTTCCCGGTCGATACCTGGAAGCGGCGCCCGAACGGATTGCGGGCCGACCTGGTGCAGATGCTGGCCAATCTCCAGCCGGGCTTCGTGCGTTTTCCCGGCGGCTGCATCGTCGAGGGACGCGATCTCACGAATCGTTACCGGTGGAAGAACACCCTCGGGGAGCTGGCGGACCGGCGGACGATCATGAATCGTTGGAACACGGAGTTCAAAGACCGCCCCGCGCCCGACTACTACCAGTCGTTCGGCCTCGGCTTCCTTGAATACTTCGAGCTGTGTGAAGACCTTGGGGCGGAGCCGCTGCCGGTTCTGAATTGCGGCATGGCTTGCCAGTTCAACTCGGGACAGCTCGTCCCCCTCGAGGAACTGGATCCTTACCTCCAGGACGCGCTGGATTTGATCGAGTTTGCAAACGGTCCGGTGAACAGCGAGTGGGGCGGAAAACGGGCGGCTCTGGGTCATCCCGCGCCGTTTGGATTGAAATTTCTGGGCATTGGAAACGAGCAATGGGGACCGCAATATATCGAGCGCTACGCGAAATTCGCGACGGCCCTTAAGGCGAAGCATCCGGAGATTCAACTCGTGGCGGCGGCCGGGCCGGATTCCGAGGGCGAGCGCTTCGACTATCTCTGGTCCAAACTCCGCGAGCTCAACGCCGACCTGGTGGACGAACATTTCTATCGGCCGCCGGCCTGGTTCCTGAACAACGTCGGGCGCTACGATCATTACCCTCGCACCGGTCCGAAAGTGTTTGCCGGGGAATACGCGGCGCACGTTCCCGACCGTGCGAACAGCCTGGAATCGGCGCTTGCCGAAGCCGCCATGATGACCGGATTCGAGCGCAACGCCGATGTCGTGCGCATGGCCTCTTATGCGCCGCTCTTCGGGCACGTGGATGCCTGGCAATGGCGGCCGAACCTGATCTGGTTCGACAACCTGCGCGTGATCGCGACGCCGGATTACTACGTGCAACAACTCTTCAGCCGGAATCGCGGGGACGCAGTCCTGCCCCTGGCGGTCAGCGGGCCGGCTCCGGTTCAGGGCCAACCGCCGCGCCTGTTTGCCAGCGCCGCGCTCGACCAGAAAACAGGCGAAATCATTTTGAAGGTGGTCAACGCGGGAACCGATTGGATTGAGACCGCAGTGCACTTGAACGGGGCCCTCCCCGCCCGGCCCTGGGCGACCGAGATTGTGCTCACGGCTGACAACTTGAAGGCTGAGAACTCATTTGCAGATCCGGATCGCGTGTCACCAAAAACAACCCGGATCAGCCTGAGCCTGCCCGATTTCACTTACCCCTTTGCGCCCATTTCGCTCACGGTGCTGCGCCTGAAAGCACCCAATTGAGATCAGGGTTCCCATCTCGAGGGCGTGTTGCCCAATCGACGGAGTGCGGGCGGCCGCTCGCCCGCAGCAGCGCTGAATCGTCAAGGGCGTCAGAAATTCCTCGAGTTTTCGCCAGGTCGTGCGGGCTGCGAGCCGGGACGGTTCGCTCCAGCTCCCTGAATGTCGTTGCCAAGGTGAAAAGGCTTCGGCCACAATCGCCACGTGCATTTCCGCGAGAAACTCGCTTTTCGGGACGGGCAGCCAGAGCGGCCGGCCGCGAAAGCGTCGAAAGAGGCACCGGTTCCTTGACCGACAGCCGCCCATCTCATAACGATCATCCATGACCAAACTTTGGCGCAGTGGCGTGATTCTGTCTGCCGCATTGCTGGTGGTTTCACTGGGCAATTATGCCTTTCAGGGCATCATTGGGCGACTGCTGGAGAAGGCTGAATTTGGCTACGTAAACACCACCACGCAGGGTTTCATCGGATTGCTTACCCTGCCGCTGCTGATCGCGAGCACTTCCGTCACGCACTACATCGCTCACTTTCGCGCCAGCGGGGACGAAGCGCGGCTGCAGGGGTTGCTTTTGGGCTGTCGAAGGCTCCTGTTCCGCGTAACGGTGGGCGGGTCCGTGGCGGCGGCGCTGCTGGTCAAGCCGCTGAGCGTTTTCTTTCACTTTCCCCGACCGGGTCTGATGCTGGTGGCGCTGCTCTGCGTGCTGGCCGGGCTGTGGGGCGCCTTTGCCACTGCGTTATGCCAGGGCCTGGCGTGGTTCAAACGGCTGGCCTTCATTTCTGTGACCGCGATGGTACTGAGAGTCTCGTTCGGATGGGTGATGCTATTGAAGTATCCTCTGGCTGAGACCGCAGTTTCGGCCACCGGGGTTGCCGCGCTGGCCAACCTGACGTTGCTCTATTGGAGAAAGGAACTGGCTCGCAAGGGTGAGCTCATCCCGCCGTGGAACAAGGAATTTATCGGATACTTGATGGTGGGTGCGGCGTGTGTCACGGGCGGCTATTGCTTCATGTGGGGAGACTTGCTGGTGGCGCAGCGCAATTTTCCCGGGATGGACCTCGGCTATTACACTGCCGCGGGTTCGCTGGGACGGGCGTTGCAGTGGGCGGCCGGCCCGATGCTGGTCGTGCTATTCACGTCCCGCTCCGGCCATCGCACCGGCAGCGCCCTGCGTGAACAATTGAAACTGCTCGGGTTGTACGCACTGGGACTGGCTGCGGGCGCTGCGGGCCTGCTGCTCCTGCAGGATTTCTGGGTGCAACTCATTTTTGGGAAACCCACCCCGGAAGCGGCGGCCATGGTGGGGAAGTTTGCGGCGGCCATGGTGTTCGTCTCGCTGCTGCAGGCCGTGGGCATGTGGGCGCTGGCCAGCCGCTGGTTTAAGGTGTCCCTTCTTTACGGGGCTTCGGGTTTGATCTATTGGCTGGTGCTGCTGAACTGGGGAAAATCGCCGGAGCTGTTGTTGCGATTGATGCCGGTGGCAGCCGGCGTGGCCTTTGGGCTGCTGCTCATCTCATGGCTGGTCACCATGCGCGGGACTCACGCAAGTGAACTCCTCACAGAAAGCGCGAACCGCGCAAAATGCGCTGACAACGACTGAGCAGTTACGAGTAACGTTTCGCGTATTTAGAGCATTTCCCGGTTCATCTCTTGTCGGGCTGGACGCTCCCAGTAGATGGTGCCGATACTCCCAGGCCGGCGCCACGTCCGCCTTCCTGACGGGGGATCATCCTCGTTCGAGACTCCGGCTAAAGGCCCCGATTGTAGATGATATTGCGGAGGTGTTCGTTGCTGCAATAGGGCGAGTCGATCATGTCGATCATGATCGGCGAGTTCTTCGGACAGTTTTTGGTCATCTTGTGACCGTATCTGCCGAGCATCAGTTCGCGGCAGGAAAGCTGGCCTTTCTGAAGGGGAATCGCCATGTAGATGTCGGCCTCCGTCAGCACCTGGCCTTCCTTCAGATCTTCGCGCGCATATACTCCGCGGATGTAGGAATCAAGGTAGGCAATTTCTTTTTGGAGGGGGATCTTCCGGGAGAGCCGCGCCGTGCCGCAAAACTCGACGGCCTTATGGAAAGCCCGAAACCATGTGTCGAGTTGTTCCGGCAGGGAGGAGTACGGAGCCACCTTGAACCCGTCGCTGTCAATATCGATGTGGCGTTCGAAGGTGCGCGCTCCTTTGGCATAGGCAATCGTGATCGAGGTCATCCAATCACCGTACTCGTGGCAGGAATAGCCGATGGTGTGACCCGGATAACGGCTGCGGAGGAAATCGATCTGGTCCAGCTCGGACTCGCCATCCTCATGCGGGTAGGCGGCGATACAATGGTTGATCGCGAGCGGGATATCGCGGTGCTCGAAAAAGGTGACCACGTCGTCCATATCTTTGAGCGGTGTGCCGCCGAATGAAACGATGCAAGGCTTGCGCGTAGTCGCGATTTTTTCCAGGAGCAGCCAGTCGTTGGAGTCGGCGCTGGCGATCTTGATGATCGGCAGATTGAATTCGACGCACCAATTCACAGATTTTTCGTCGAAAGGGGTCGCCATGGGGATGCAGCCGCTTTTCTTGATGGTTTCAACCAGGACCGCGTAGTCCTCTTTGGACATGCGGGTGTCCAGCACGCGCTTAATGTAGCGGATATCGCCGCGATCGCGGAACTCCTTGTGCACGAAGCTGTCCACATCGCGGAACTGGAGTTTGACGGCGGCGCGCACGCCGTTAAAGCGCACCACCCGGCTGTGTTCGTGCACGATTTGCAGGCCACGTTCCAGCTTTCCCTGGTGGTTGTTCGTCATTTCGAGAACGAACAGGTTTTCAAAGATATCGCGATTCATAAGGGCAACCAGACTTCCCAAGATTAGCCGGAGCCGAGTTCGTTTTCAATGAAGTTATTGACCGCGGGAATGATCTGTTCCTCGAAGGGTGTCGCCCGCTTCTCCATCCTGCCGAACCCGCGGGTAATTATGCAGTTGACGGCCTGTCCCGTGTTCTTCTTGTCACGTCGGATGGCTTGGAAAATCTGTTCCCGGGGCGCTTTTTGCAGGACTTTGCCGTAAGGCTGATGCCAGGGCGCCAGCAGCGTTTTGAGTTCCGCATAGTGCTCCGGCGGCGCCAGCCCCAGGCGTGAGGAAAGATAAGTGGCCGTCAGAACGCCGAGGATCACGCCGAGGCCGTGGGGAATGCCGTAATGGGTGGCGGACTCGTAGGCGTGGCCAAAGGTGTGGCCATAGTTCAGCAGATTGCGGATGCCCCGGTCAAACTCATCGGCTTCGATGTAAGGCTTCTTCACCTGGAGGGAGCGACCAACCCACTTGGAAAGGATCTCCGGCTGTCCGTGGAATCCGCGCAAATCCTCCATCAACTCGCGCAAGCCGGCCTCACCGGCCAACAATTGCAGCTTGATGACCTCTCCCAGCCCCGAACGAATTTCATCCCAGGGGAGGGTGGCCAATACGTCCGGAGTGAGCAACACGCGATGGGGCGGATAAAAGGTGCCGATCTGGTTCTTGTAGGAGCCGATGTTGATCGAACTCTTGCTGCCGATGCAACTGTCAGCCTGGGCCAACAGCGTCGTCGGGACCAGTTCCCACCGGACGCCGCGGAAGAGCACGGTGGCGACGAAACACCCGATGTCCTGCAGCACACCGCCGCCAATGACCGCCAGCACACCATCGCGTTTCAAGTTCCGTTTCAGCACCTCAAAGAAAATGGATGTCAGCGCTTCAAACGATTTTTGCTCCTCGGCGGCCTCGACATAAACGGCGCGTTCCGCCGGGATCGCCGACTGAAGCGCCCGCGCATAATGATCGGCAAACCGCAGGTCGATCAGGTAACAGGCGCGGTGGCGATCGGTGATGGATGCCAGCGCCGCCCCCAACTCTTGAAACTCCTCCACCGAATAATCGTGGGAGCGGCTCTTGATGGTCAGCATGCCCATGGCGGATTACTGACAGGTAAAACCGCCGTCCACGACGATGGTCTGGCCGGTCAGATAGGTGTTTTCTTCGGAAACCAGAAAGGCGGCGGCTTTGGCCAGCTCGGCGGGCTGGGCCATCCGGCGGAGAGGGATCGCTGACAGAATGGCGGCCAGCGCTTCCGGCGGGTTGTTCTGGCGGGTCAGTTCGGTGTCAACGTAACCGGGCGCGACGGCGTTGACGAGCACGCCCGCGGGCCCGAATTCGACGGCTGCGCTGCGCGTGAGCGCGTTGAGCGCCGCTTTGGTCATTGAATAAGCCGCACGCTTGTCCCGGGTGACCACACTGAAAATCGAGCTGACGGACAGGATGCGCCCCCACCCGCGGGCGGCCATGCCGGGCGCAAAGGCCTGGATGAGACGCAGCGCCGAACTCAGGTTGACCTGGAACATTGCCTGCCATGTGGCCGTGTCAATGGCGGTGATGGGGTTGAGGAAATTGACGCCGGCATTATTGACCAAAACGTCCACGGCACGGTTTTTGTGCCCGGCCACGTAGGCCTCGACCGACGCCGGACGTTCCAAATCCAGTTCCGCCCGAGGCGGCGCCAGCACGCGATAGCCGCGGGCGGTCAGTTCGGCGGCGATGGCCGCGCCGATGCCGCGTGAGCCGCCGGTGACGAGGGCTGTGCGTTGCGGGGCAGTGTTCATGATTCAATCGTTGGGACCAGCATGTTTTCCTTCAACTCCTCGCGACTGAGGAACGGCGCCATGTCTTCGAGCGGCGCGCTGATCATGCGGCCATCCTCGAGCTTGCGCGAGGAGAGTTTGGGGGCAAACGCCTGCTCCAAATCAAGCACCACCTCGCACATGGCCGGCCCTGGGCCGGCCAGAGTGGTTCGGATCGCGGAGTCCAGGTCTGCATGGCATCCGCAACGCTGAAAGGGTAAATCAAAGGCTCGGGCGACCTTGCTAAAGTCTGGAAAACTGAGCCCCGAGTCGGTCCCGCAGCCGACGATGTTGTCCGGGAAGAAGTTGGATTGGGTTTGGCGGATGGAATGATAACCCGCGTTGTTCAGGACGAATACTTTCACCGGGAGCTTTCGTCCGGCAATCGTTTGAAGTTCCTGCAGGTTCATCATGATGCTGCCATCGCCTGCCAGGCAAATGACACGGTTGTGGTTCGGAAAGGCGATGGCGGCCCCGACCGCTGCGGGCAGGTCGTAGCCCATGGCGGCACAGCCGGAGTTGTGAAAAAGCCGCTGGCCGTGCTTCACCGAGGCGGCCTGGAACGCGGTCACACAGGCGGTGCCGTCGCCACACGCAACGATTTCGTCTTCCCCGAGGTGCGCAAAGAGGCGATCCATGAAGCAATACGGGTTGACTCTTTCCGGCAGCCGCCAGTATCGCAGGAGCACCACCGGGAACCTTCGCAGGCGCTCCTTGCACCACTCCAGCCATTTGTGATGACGCGGTTGCCAGGTTTGGGTAAGGCGCTGGAACAGCGGCAGGAAGTCGCGCAGATCTCCATGCACCGGGTAGTCAATCTTAAGCGTCGGCTTTTTCAATTCTGCGGCGTCCACATCCACCATAACCTTATAGGCATAGCGCGCGAAGTTTTCCCAGTTGTAACTGACCAGCCGAATGTTCAGCCGGCAGCCAAGGATCAGGAGAAAGTCCGCGTTCTGGACGGCGAAGTTTCCTGCCCGGTTGCCTACGGATCCGGGGCGGCCCGCATAAGCCGGATGGTCGTCGGCCAGCAGATCGTTGGAGTTCCACGCGGGCACGACAGGCACCCCTAGGCGGCCAACGAGGTTGAGAAAGGCTTCATACTGTTCCGAAAGCCGGATGCCAGTGCCGGCATAGATCACCGGGCGCTCTGCCTTGGCCAAGCGCTCGATTATATGCCGCGCCGCTGCATCGAGGTTGGGGGTCTCAAATTGCAGCGCATCTTCTTGCGGATCGTAACTACGAAGGGCTTCGGGATCGATTTTCGCCGCTTGAACGTTGATCGGCACATCCAACCACACGGGGCCGGGGCGGCCGCTGATTGCCAAGTGGAGTGCGCGTTCGAGGTGGTAACGGATCGTTTGCGGGTCCTGCACCAGCACTGCATATTTCGTCACACCTTGAATCAAGCCGATGATGTCAACTTCCTGGTCTCCGAGTTGTCGCAGCGGGAGGTTGGTGCTGCGCACGCACGTCTCCCATTTCACCTGGCCGGACACGACAAGCATTCCCATGGAGTCCACATAAGCTCCGTAAACGCCGGTGACGGCATTGGTGCCGCCCGGACCCGAGGTGACATTGACGGCCGCCAGACGGTTGGTCAGCCGGAAATAGCTCTCGGCCGCCATGGCGCACGCCTGCTCGTGATGACAACACACCACATTCAAGCTCTTGCAACGGCCAATCGCGTCGTTCAAATGCATCGCGCCTCCGCCCGTGACCATAAAAACGTGGCGGATGCCGTGATCGGCCAGCGCCTGAGCGATGTAATCAGCTAATCGTAGCACAAGGCTAAGGCTTAGAGTGGTTTGGCATCCCTGGCAATCTTAAAGGTCCGGGTTTTGTTACCAGGGCGCATCCGAATAGCGATTTCGCAGGCACTTTGGGCCTCGCCAGCAGCAATGGTAGCTTTCGGTGATTTTGTCGCGGCGCGACGCAAACTGCCGATCACGGCCGTGGCCCCACAGCGCCATCAGCGTCGAGGCAGATCTGTCCCGTGCCGGAGCGCACTGCGGCGTAATCGACCAGGCAATGCTGAGAGCGTAAGAAACTCGGGACGATTCAAATAATGACCGCCAGAGCGCAAAGGACGGAAGCATCTGCCTGGCTATGCACCTGAAGCGTTTCATTCGTCAATCTTGCTCGGGCACGGATTCCCAAACCAAGCCAGGACGTTCCACTCATAGGTGCTATGTATACCCTTTGTTTTTATAAACGCTTCTGCGAAATTTGAGTCGTCTTCCTGCACGTAGGCGATGGTGTCAACACCCAGAGTCAGCACTCGGTAACGCGCCTCGTTGAGAAGCTTGCAGCATTCCTGGTATCCCCTGAGCCCCAAACACATACTTTCAAAGTGGATAATCTTCGGTCGAACCGAGTCTTTGAGAAACATCCTGAGTATCTCGCCGTCATAGCCTTCGGTGTCGATCTGGAGCAGGTCAACTCGATCGACGTGATGCTTTGCCAACAAGCTTCAAACACTAAGTGCCGGGACTGTCAGTTCTTCAATCTGCCCTTTATACCCGTGGGTGTTGCAAACCACCCCGCCGCGGTCGAGCGATGCCAGCATCGTTGCATGGTCCGGAAGACCCTGGTTGTCCTTGAACACGTAGAGTTTTACGTCGCCATCCCGTTCGTAAATCGCCGCATTTTCGAGCTGAAGCTGCGGCTCGTCTCTATAATTCTCTAATAGTCGTGCAAATATTTTGGGTTGCGGCTCCACTGGAATTCCCCGCCAGTAGTGCCAGTAGTGCTTCTGGACCAAAGGACGGATGGGGTCGAAGTGCAGTCCGTCGTGCGCTCCAATCTGAATGAAGAAAAAGTTCTCATCGGGCCGTCTCCTGGCCAGAAGGTCCGACACGGCCAACTGGAACACATTGATGGGCACCATGTCCGGCGGCGCCCGTCTCTGAATATTGTAACCGAGCCGATTGAAGAGACGCTCTATGCGCATCTTAATCGACAATTCAAGGCGTTTTAAAATCTCCATAAATGGGGGTGTTAAGGGTTTGTATGCCTGTCGGTCTCGATCTTCAAGTGGATGAGATAGATGCCCTCCCGCTCGTTAGCCATTGAAGTGTTCTCCGGATTGCCCCTGCCAGCGGGACGCAAGGACGTAGCCCCAGTTCCGCCTCTGCACGGCTCGTTGCCGGGACATATCGCTCGGCCAATCGGCCACAAACGGGGGTCTCCACGACCTGCACGGTCACTCCAGGTGTGAAGGTTTGCGCGACAACTCGAGCAAGTTCTGCGATGGTAAGTGCGTCCTCTGAACCGACATTGTACGGCCTACCTATCTGCCCACGGAATAGAATGGTCCACAACCAGATGGCCAGATCGGCCGCATAGAGATAGGAACGGTACGGCGTGCCATCGCCACGGACTTGAATCGGACCGCCGCGCAGACCGTCTCGAATGAAATTGCCAATCGCGAAATGTATGTCCAACGGCAAGTACGGCCCGACAAACGCGAAACCCCGGGCGATCTTCACTTCCAGGCCGTGCTGCCGGTGATACATCGCGCACAGCAACTCCGCCAGCCTTTTGCCTTCGCCATAAGCGGAACCAGGCTGCAGCGGATCGGGCGCGCCGGAATAATCCTCGGGGATGTGCGTCAGATCCGGTGGTTGACGGCCGTAGACGGCGCCGGAACTGGTTAACAGGAATTTCTTCGCGCCGCACGCAACAGCAAACTCCAGCGCCTGCCGCGTGCCGGCCACGATGGTGTCCAACATCAGCAGCGGATTCTCCTCGTTCACCTTCGTGCTCGCCTCGGTGGCCGCGTGGACCACGTGCGAAAACCCGCCTTCGGGAAAATCAAAGTTCCGAACATCACCGATATGAAATCGGATGTCCGGACGCGACGCCAGGTGGGGCGCCTTTGCGCGAAAGGGTTCCGGGTTCCGCGTCAGCACCACCGCCGAGGCGCCCAGGCCAAGTTTGTCATTGGCCCACGCAAAACTCTCCAAGAGCCAACAGCCAAAGAAACCAGTCCCGCCCGTGATGAAAATGCGCTTGCCACGCAGTTCCTGCCACAATCCCTGCGTGTGAGTCAGAATGTGATCCAGATCGGCGGCCAGAGGGTTCATTGGGAAGTGAAGGATGACATGCGGTTTTACTCCCAGGCGTCGGTCCGAATGCGGTCTGGCGCGAGCCCGCGCGTCTTCAAATGGTCGCCCAGGGTTGTGAGCATGACGGGCGGACCCGAGAGGTAAAAAACCTTGCTCGCGGCATCCGTGACACGAGGCCAGATGAGATCAAGCGAAATGAGGCCCGGCAGACACTGCGGGCTGCGGGCCAGCGCCGCCATTTCCCTGGAGAAACCATCACTTCCGGCTTCGGTGAAGAAAAGGACGCGGAAATTTGGCACTTTGCCGAATTGCGCCACGATCATTTCACGGAAAAGCAGCAGCTTCGGCTCCCTCGCGCCGTAAACCAGCCAGACCTGTTTGGGATGCTCCGGTTTCAGCGCCTCGATGAACGCCGTGAACGCGCTGATCCCGGTGCCGCCCGCCAGCAGCACCGCATCAATGGAGTCATCGATCACGAACTCGCCGTACGGCAGTTTGATCCAGACTTCCCGGCCCGCCTGGAGCGCTTGTTCCATTTTGGCGGTGTAGCGGCCTTTGACCGAGTAGCAGACGCGGATGCGGCGGCGGTCGCTCGGCGAACTGGCGATGGAAAACACGCGCGATTCGGGCCAAAAACCGGAAGGATCGTAGGGATCCACGGTCAGATGCAGAAACTGGCCGGGTCGAAAGGAAGGAGCCGCGCCCGCCAGGGCCAGATCCACGGTATAGACCCGGCCACCGTGGTCGGTGATTGCAGCCACGGTGCAGCGGATTTTGCGCGGCATGCTCACGAGGCGGAGGACGGAGGTCGGAGATCAGAGGTCGGAGGTCGGAGATCAGAGGTCAGAAACGGCGTCGGATTCTTAAGCATGGATCCAAGCATTTTGCCGATTTCCTCACATGAAGAAGTCAGTGCCGCATGCTGTGTGTCTGTGATGTAACCGCAGTCCCTGGCAAAATCCAGAGAGGAATCGGTTTCACTATTCTCCCCGTCACAGTCTGTCAATTTACTGATGAAATGTGCTTCATATCGACGCTTGGCCCACGCCTCACGAAGATTGAGGCAGATCGATCGCGAAGATCGGCGGATTTGGCTTGTTAAGGCAAAGCGCTCTTCCTCCGGGAAAACATTACTGAGTTTAAAAATCTCCATCGCCAGTTCGTATCCCTTCCGATAAACATTCAGTTCTTTTGCGGATCTGATCTGCATAATCACTCTCCCAACTTCAGCCCTCCGCCCTCCGCCCTCTGACCTCCGATCTCCGACCTCCGACCTCTGACCTCCGACCTCCGACCTCTGACCTCCGACCTCTGACCTCCGACCTCTGACCTCTGGCTTCAATGAACCGATCGAACGTGGCGAGCGCATGCCCGATCATCTCCTCCGTCAGCCCGGGATATACGCCGATGAAAAATGTGCTGGTGGTGATCACATCGCTGTTCGCCAGCGGGCCGACGACGCGATGTTCGATGCCGGCGTAAGCCGGGTGGCGCAGCAAATTCCCGCAAAAAAGATTGCGCGTCTCGATGCGCGCGGTTTCCAGCGCGTTGACCAGTTCCGCCCGGGTGAAGGGCGCTTCAGGGCGCACGGTGATGACATAGCCAAACCAGGAAGGATCGGATTTGGGCGGGGCTGTGTGCAGGATCAAGTGCCGTTCATATTTCTTCAAACCTGCGGCCAGCGCGGCGTGGTTGCGCTTCCGCGCTGCGGCGAATTCACCAATCTTTTTCAACTGCGCCACACCGATGGCCGCCTGCATGTCGGTCACCTTGAGGTTATAGCCGATGTGGCTGTAAACATATTTGTGATCGTAACCGAAGGGCAGGGTGCCGAATTGTTGGGCGAAGCGCTTGCCGCAAGTGTTGTTTTCGCCGCCGGCGCAATAACAGTCCCGGCCCCAGTCGCGGAAGCTCCGGGCAATGCGCGCCAGGTCCTCGTTGGCCACGGCGACGGCGCCGCCTTCGCCCATCGTGATGTGGTGCGCGGGATAAAAGCTGAAAGTGGCCAGATCGCCGAACGTGGCCGTCAGCCGCCCCTCATAGCGGGTGCCCAGCGCGTCGCAGTTATCCTCGATGAGCCACAGCCTGTGCCGGTCGCAGAACTCGCGCACCTCGCGGACCGGATAGGGCACGCCCATGGTATGAGCGATCATGACGGCCTTGGTTTTCGGGCTGAGAGCCGCTTCGATTTTTTCCAGGGTGGAAACATAAGTGCCGAGTTCCACATCCACGAACACGGGCATGGCGCGGTTTTGAATGATCGGGTTGACGGTGGTGGGAAATCCGGCAGCCACGGTGATGACTTCATCCCCCGGCTTCACCTGCCGGTCTTTGAGCTTGGGCGAAGTCAGAGTGGAGAAGGCCACGAGGTTGGCCGAGGAACCGGAGTTGACCAGGAGCGTGTGGTCGATGCCGAGGAACCCGGCCAGACCCGCTTCAAATTCGTCGGCAAATCGCCCCGCCGTCAGCCAGAAATCAAGCGACGAATCCACAAGACTCACCAGCTCGCTCTCGTCGAAATGACGGCCGGCGTAGCGCACGAGGTCTTCGCCGGGACGGAAGGGCTTTTTCGGTTCAGCGGCGTGGTATTCTCGAACGAGGTCGAGGATTTTCCGCCGCAAGACTTTTCTGTCGCTCATAAGAAACGCAGCAAAATCCATCAGGTCGCAGCCCAAGGCAAGCCCGCCCTGGCGGCGTCGGCCTCGTACTGTTCGATCTGGTGCGAGGTCAGAGCCGGAGCGGTTTGGGGGGCCTTCGCTGTTTCGCGATACCATTGGACGGTTTGCTCGATCGCAGCGGGGAAATTCCAAACGGGCGACCAGCCGAGCAAAGCGTGGGCTTTGTCGGTCGCGAGCTGCAGCAACCCGGCCTCGTGGACGGCGTTGGGGTCGCTTCTATCATCCCACCTGCCCGGCCAGTGTTTGAGCACCTCGGCGACGAGTTCGGCGACGGTGCGGTTGGATTCGTGGGCGGGGCCGAAGTTGAAGGCTGAAGCGAGTTGAGAGTTGAGGGTTGAGGGTTGAGAAAGACGGGCGGCGAGCCAGAGATAGCCGCTGAGTGGTTCGAGCACGTGCTGCCAGGGGCGGGTGGCGGTTTTATTGCGCACCGGGATCGGCTGGTTCGCCTGCAACGCACGAATGCAGTCCGGAAAGATGCGGTCTTTGGCCCAGTCCCCGCCGCCGATGACGTTTCCCGCCCGGGCGGTGGCGATGCGCACCGGGTGGCCGGCAAAAAAAGACCGCCGCCAGGCGCCGACGGCGATTTCGGCGGCGGCTTTGCTGGAGCTGTAGGGGTCGTGGCCACCGAGGGGATCCTCCTCCCGGTAGCCATGGATCCATTCACGGTTCTCGTAGCACTTGTCGGTGGTGACGATGACGGCGGCGCAGGGTTTGCGCAACTGGCGCAAGGCTTCCAGGACATGGATGGTGCCCATCAGGTTTGTGGCATACGTCTCCTCCGGTTGCTCATAGGAAGTCCGGAGGATGGCCTGGGCTGCGAGGTGGAAAACGAAGTCGGGTTGTGCGTCTTGGACTGCCTGTTTCACCGCCGCGGCGTCGCGCACGTCGGCGATTTGATGCTGCAGACGACCGGGGAGTCCGAGCAGATCGAAGAGCGCGGGTTGGGCGGGCGGCTCCAGTGCGAAACCATGCACCCTGGCCTCGAGTCTGAGCAGCCAATGCGCCAGCCACGCTCCTTTGAAGCCCGTGTGGCCGGAAAGCCAGATCGTTTTGTGGCGAAAAGCGTCGGCGAACATTACCAGGTTTTCCAGGGGGCTTTACCCTCGTTCCAGAGCCGGTTCAGCAGGGTGAATTCCTGGAACGTGTCCATCGGCTGCCAAAATCCGTTATGCCGATAAGCCAGAAGCTGTCGTTCGGCGGCAAGCCGGCGCATCGGCTCATGCTCGAACATCACATCGTCTCCCACATCCAGATATTCAAACACACGCCGCGAGGCGACGAAAAAGCCGCCGTTGATCCAGCCGCCTTCGGCCTGGGGCTTCTCGTTGAACTCGCTGACGATGTCCATATTGTCCAGCGATATATCGCCGAACCGGCCGGGCGGATGGACGGCGGTAAGCGTCAGGATCCTGGCGTGCCGGCGATGGAACTCCAGCGCGGCGTTCACATCCAGGTTCCCGACACCGTCGCCGTAAGTGATGAAGAAATGCTCATCCTCGCCGACATATTGCCGGATGCGCCAGATGCGCCCCGCAGTCAGGGTGTTTTCACCGGTGTCGGCCAGCGTCACGGTCCATTCTTCTTCCGCGTAGTGGTTGTGAAATTGGGGTTCGGTGGTTCTGCCCAGCCGGAGCGTCACGTCGCTGATCATCCAGTGGTAGTTGCGGAAAAAATCCTTGATCATCTCGCCCTTGTAGCCGAGGCAGAGGATGAAGTCTTTATGGCCTTGACTGGCGTAAATCTTCATGATGTGCCAGAGGATCGGCTGCCGGCCAATGGGCAGCATGGGCTTGGGGCGAAACTCGGTTTCCTCGCGCAGGCGAGTGCCCCTGCCTCCGCACAGAATGACGACTTTCATGGATGCTCGATGAAACAACGGGTCGACTGACTGAGAATCATTCGAGAGCGTAGTGCGGATCGTTAAAGAATCAATGCCAAAGATCATAAGGCCGGCGAACGGCGCCGGAGCCGCTCCCACCCCGGTTTTCCTCATGGTTGTGCCGACTTAGACTTCAAATTCCTTATATATCCGCTTGACATTTCGAACTTGCATCGCGCACGATATTGGGCAGGTGGAGGATGCTTGCGCCAAACCAGACGTCATCCAAAACATGTTCAGTCAAAATCAAAATCCATTAATTTCACTATGAATAAAACTGCTCTATTTGCCTTGGCCTTATTCACCGCCGCCGCCACTGCCCTGTATTCGGACTGCAAAGCTCTCCCCATCTATGATGTGGCCGGGGACTTCTCAACCAACAGCAACCCCAATGGAGTTTGGAGCTACGGGTATAGCGCCACGCTGGGAGGGAGCATGACATTGCACCAGGAAACAGGCGTAGAAACTGGCGTCCTGGAGTTTCGTCGAACGGATCTATATGGAGGAGCACCAGGTGTTTACAAAAACGTCAGCGGCAGCACCCTAGTTAATCAAGGAGTCTACGTTGCTCCGGGTCAGCTTTTCTTTCACCCGGGAATTGGACCAACCGGGGAATTCGACATCATCCGTTTCACCTCTCCGGAAGACGACCTGTATGACGTCGCGGGGGTCTTTACAGGACTGGACTCCATGTACGGCACCTCAACCTATGTTCACATTCAGAAGAATGGCAGTTCCATTTGGAACGGAGACGTTGAGGGATTCGGAGCCACGCAAAGTTTCAACACGACCGTTCAGCTCAATGCGGGAGACCGCCTCGATTTTGTGGTGGGTTTAGGTCAACGCCAAAGCCCGCTCGGCGACAGCACCGGAGTTGACGCAACGATTAGTGTTGTTCCAGAGCCGTCCGCGCTTGGCCTCCTCCTCCTAACGCTCCCGTTCAGTGGTCGCTTCAGCCGCAGGCCCAAGGCCTCGTAGGTTAGGCAGCAAGATCGAAGCGGGCTCATAACGTGCGGCGTTCTCAGCGTGCCGATCACTGTGCGCGTCGAGGGGCAGAGTCATCCCCGCCAGGATAGTCGTCACTCTCCAGGCTGAGACGGGTGCGATTCCAGGCTAGCGCTTCCTGAATCGCAGCATGAACATGACCCTCCGCAGAAACCACCGGTAGGCCTTGGGCTGCTTGAGGGCGGGGAGGTTGTTCCATACGTACTTGAACGGGTTCGCTTTGACTTTTCGCCACAGGACTCCGCGGGCATGTCGGACCACGACTTCCGGGTCGAATTCCTCCAACTTTAACTCCCGTTTCAGCCAGTTGAAGTAATCCAACCACATCTTCTCAATGAGGCCGGGCCAAACACCATCCACGGCAGGCGCGCGCCGGGCGCGAACCGTCACCGCCGGAAAGTTGGAAAGATAGACGGAACCACCCTTCCGGATCAGGCCGTTGACCAACCCATAGACATGGGCATAGAAGGTACTCAGAGTGGCCTCCGAGAACGCCTGATCGAAAACCACAGTGCGAAAGACGTTGCACGTGATCAGAGTGTGCTCCGCCAGCAGGTGAGGATTGACCCGCGCGCACTCGACGACAAAGTCGCGAAAGCTCGCGAATTGGCGCGGACGCTTGACGCCGGCGCGATAATTCGTGTCCAGCATAATCATCAAACCCGGATCCACAGTGCGCAGGATGCGCAGGACGTGTTCCAAGGCCCCGGGGTTGATGATGTCGTCGTCGCCCACGAGCCAGCAGAACCGTCCGCGGGCAAGCCGGACGCATTGCAGGAAGTTCCGGTCGCCCCCGATGTTTTCCGGGTTGCGGACGAAGGCCAGGTGGGGCAGGCGCGAGGCGAAATCCTTGATGACTTCCGGCGTATTGTCGGTGGAGGCGTTGTCCGAGACGTAGATCCGGACGGTGTCTGGCGCCAGATTGAGTTCGCGGATTTGCCGTTCGAGGCTGGCGAGCACTTCGCGGAGGTAGGAGACGCGGTTGCGCGTCGGGATGCTGATCGAGAGCAGTTCGGCGGAGCTTGACTCGGCAGAGGTGGACATGGTCTTCGACGCATCAGGGTTTGATGGCGTACCAAAGGCGTTTGAGGATGCGCGGATAGGCGCCCGGGACGCGGAGAAACGCGGCGTGATTGCGAAGCGTTTTCCAGGGGTGTCGGCGCAATTGCTGCATCAGTTGCCGTGAAACCAGGCGTGACTGATATTCGGGATCGAGGTGAGGAAGGTCGAAGGTTTGTTTCACCCACTGCAGGCAGCGGAACCAATTGGAGTCGGAGTCGAGCGGCAGTTCACCACCCGACGGGGCCGGCCGCCGCTCGCGCACGATCACCGTTTGGCGGTCGGTGAGAAACACTGAAGCGCCAGTTTGCCGCAGGCCGTTCAACAGACCGAAGAACTGCGGGTATGAACTGGTTTGTTCCAAAGACCTAGCCAGTGCATGATCAAAGCAATCCTCGCGGAAGGTGCAGAATGAAATCCCGCCCGCGACCAGCAGGATTCCCGGATCTACATCGGCGGCGACCCGCACAAACTCCGAGACATTCGCAAAGGTCCGCGGGGGCTTCAACCGCGGGAAGGCACCTGGAGATTCCGCGTGGATGAACCAGCCGGGCCGATGCTCGCGCAGGTGCGACAGCAAGTACGACAGCGTGCCGGGTGGCAGCCATTCATCGTCACCGATCAGCCACCGGTATGTTCCCCGGCCCTTGGCGGCACAAATCAGGATGTTGGGGACCCCGCCGATGTTCTTCTCGTTGCAGGAGTAAACAAAGTGCGGAAAGGTTCCGAGTATCTCGTGCGCCACGGCTTTGGTCGCGTCGGTCGAGGCGTTATCGGAAACATACACCCGGACGTCCTCGGGCGTGAGTTTCGAGGTCTGGAACTCGGCCGCCAGGGAAGCCAACAAATCCCGGAGCAAATGGCTGCGGTTACGGGTCGGAATGCAAATGGAAAGGAATTCGTCCGTCATGGCATCTCGCACATTTTGCGCGCCGCGCAAAATTCAAATCAAGTCGAAACTATTGCGCCGGCCGGGGGACACTGGCATAATTAACCGGTGATAACCCGCGCCCGGCGCCTGGCCACCGCCAAGCCATCCTCGGCTTCGGGAGAAGGTGTAGCCCGCTGGCGGCCATCGTCCCGGTTGGACGCTGCCGCCTGCCTCCGGCTGCGCCAGGGATCATGAGAAAGCCTCAATGATGGCATCCAGAAACAACACCGGACGTTCCGCTTCGAAGCCGGCAGGATTCTTTTCCAGCAGTTTCGCCGTGTTCATGCTTTGTCTGCTGGGAATTCTGATCCTGCTGTTCCATCGGAGCTTTGACCCGAGCCAAGTGATTTTCTCGAACGATGGCCCCCTGGGAGTCAACAACTCCGCTGCTGAACAAACGCCCTGCCCTTTTACGGGGCTTTGGTTTGACCTGAATTGGCTGGGCGGTTATGGCGGCTGCGCCGCTCCCAGCATCACCAGCGCGGTGGGTTGGGTGCTCGGTCCGCTCTACTCCGCGAAATGCTATGCTCCCTTCGCGTTGCTGTTTTTGGGATTGAGCGCCTGGTTCTTTTTCAGGCAACTGAAGCTGGGACCCCTTGCTTGTTTGCTCGGCGGTCTGGCGGCAGTGCTCAATTCCAGTTTCTTCTCCATTGCCTGCTGGGGTGTCGGACCACAGGACATCGCCTTTGGATCGGGCTTTTTGGCGATGGCCGCCGTCCTCAGCAAGCCGCCCCGTTGGCCGTGGCTCAGGCTCATCGTGGCAGGACTGGCCGTGGGAATCGGGGTGATGGAAGCCGGCGATATCGGCGCTTTCGTCAGTTTGTTGGTGGCGGCTTTCATTATGTACACGGCGGCGACGAACGAAGGGCCAACGGCTCAAAACGTTCTCCGCGGCGTTGGCCGTGTCACGGTGGTTGCTCTCTTTGCCGTGCTCGTCGCGGCCCAAACGATGAGCGGGTTGATCAGCACCAACATCAAGGGCGTTGCCGGAGCCAAGGCCGAAGAACGGGGCAAACAGGAGCATTGGGATTGGGCCACACAATGGAGTTTGCCGAAGAACGAAACCCTCGGCCTGATTGTCCCCGGGCTTTTCGGCTATCGAATGGACACTCCGGACGGCGGCAGTTATTGGGGTGCCATGGGACAACACCCCAAGTGGGACCGGTATTTCGAGAATGGCGAGCAGGGGCCGCTGCCGCAGGAATTCCTGCGGCAGGTAGGTGGTGGCAATTACCTGGGTGTGTTGTCAACTCTGGTCGCTCTTTGGGCCGCGCTGCAGTCCTTTCGGAAAAAGGAATCGGTCTTTGCTCCCGGCGAATGCAGACTGCTTTGGTTTTGGGTGGCAGCCGTTCCCATTTCGTTGCTGCTGGCGTATGGACGCTTCGCGCCGTTCTACCGGTTGGTGTACGCGCTGCCTTACTTTTCAACCATCCGTAATCCCGCCAAATTCCTCAACATTCTCAGCTTCACGGTGGTCGTGCTTTGCGCTTACGGAATTAATGGCTTGAGCCGCCGGTACCTGCAGCCTTCGCTGTCGGGGACGCCGGGGACGGTCACCGGGCAGAAAAGTTGGTGGAGCCGAACCGTTGCCTTTGACCGGCGCTGGATCATCGGCAGCTTTGTGGCGGTCGGCGTGAGCCTGGCAGGCTGGTTGATTTATTCGCGGTTTCAGGGCCGGTTGGAGAGCTATCTCACCCACGTGCATCTCCTGGAGCAGTTTTCACCGGAACAGGCGCAGGAGATAGCCGGTGCCCAGGCCGCCTTCAGCATCCGGCAGGTCGGCTGGTTCATTCTGTTCCTCGTGGCCGCGGTCGCGGTGCTCACGGCTATCCTCAGCGGGGCATTCACCGGCCGGCGGGCCAAATGGGCGTGCGTCCTGCTTGGACTCGTTTTAGTTGCGGATCTGGGGCGCGCAAACCTTCCCTGGGTGATTTACTGGAATTACAAACAGAAATACGCAAGCAATCCGATCATTGACTTCTTACGGCAACAACCGTTTGAACATCGTGTCGCGATCCTGCCATTTCGACCGCCGCCCCAGGTGTCACTCCTGAATCAGGTTTACGTCATCGAATGGGCCCAACATCAGTTTCAGTATTACAATGTTCAATCGCTCGATATCGTGCAAATGTCGCGCACGCCACAGGATTACCTGGCCTATGAGACAGCGCTGGCGTTTGACGGAACACCCAACACACTGCACCGGCTGGCCCGTCGCTGGCAACTTACCAACACGCGGTATCTCCTTGGCGCCGCCGGCTATCTCGATGTTTTGAACCGGCAAATTGACCCGGCGTTGCATCGGTTTCGGATTGTGATTAACTTCAACATTGTTGCCAAGCCGGGGCTGGAAAATGCGTCCAAGTTGGGAGATTTGACGGCCGAACCTTCCACCAATGGTCCCTACGCTCTGTTCGAATTCACGGGCGCTCTGCCGCGGGCGAAATTGTATTCCCGATGGCAGGCGGCTGCTGACGATCAATCGGCCTTGAATGATTTGAGGCAAAAGCCCTTGGGGGAAGGAGATCAGGCTGCTGTGCAGCAACTTGGCACCAACGATTTTCTAACCCTGAAACAACTCGCCTCACCGGCGTTCGACCCGGATCAGGTTGTGTTGCTGGCCTCGCCAATCGCGGTTTCCACGAACGCCGGCGGCGCCGGCGGAAAGCCCGGCACGGTTGAATTCTCCAGCTATGAGCCCAAAGACATCAAGCTGAAGGCCAACGCGGCTGTGCCCTCGGTGCTCCTCTTGAACGACAGGTACGATCCCAACTGGCAGGTGTGGGTGGATGGCAAACAGTCGGAGCTGCTGCGTTGCAACTTCGTCATGCGCGGCGTTTATCTGCCTTCCGGCTCGCATACGGTTGAGTTTCTCTTCCGGCCGCCGGTCGGATTGTTGTATGTGAGCCTGGGCGCCATCGGGGTGGGGATTGTCCTTGCCGGGCTGATGCTTTCTGGAAAGCCCAAATCCGACGCCACCGCCGAAGCCCCGGGCGCCAAATGCGCTGTGGAAAACCTCGCCAAAAGGTAAAGGCACGCCGGCCCATTGACCGGGCGTGACGCGCCAAGGCTTGTTTTGAACGGCACCGATCATACGATGGAACCATGCGTGTAGCCTATTACGCCGCCACTCTCCTCGAAATCGGCGGCGGCCTTGAGAAATACTACATCGAAACGGCCCATGACTTGTGCGAGCTGGAGGGCGTGCACGCGGATATCCTGACAATGGACGATGCGTTCAATCTGAAATACGGGAAGCTGCACAACCTGTATTTTGGCAGGAAATTCGACCCCCGATTGCTCTATCGCGAACCGCTGGACGCCATCACCGCCAAACTGGGCAAAGCCCGCTATCTCAAGTGCCCCTCCTTCCGGGAACTGGTAAGCCGTTTTCAGAATTACGATGTGGTGTATTCCCGCAACGACATCACCGAACCATTCTTCTTCAAGTTTGTCATGGGCTATCGGCGCGTGCCGCCCGTTGTCTTCGGCTGTCACATACCCCATGTCTATCCCATTGCCGAAAGCTTGCATGCGCGCTTGCACAATTTCCTCTTCACCTCCTGGCTGTATAACTGGATGGCGGGCGGTGTGTGCGGCTTTCACGTGATCAATAATTTCAGTTTGCAGGTTTTCTCGCGCCAATTCCCCCGCAAACACATCGCCAGGATTTATTATCCGTTTGACTTCGATGCGTTTGCCGCCAACGCGGACAGATGTCCTTTCCCCGGCCAACTGGCTCCTGGAAAATTCAACGTCATCTGGGCGGGACGACTGGTCGAACAAAAGGGTGTTCTCGACCTGGTGAAACTCATCGACCGGATGAATCCAACACACGCGGATCGCGTGGTTTGGAACATCTGCGGCGACGGTGAACTGAAACCGTGGGTTGCGGCGTGCCAAAGCAAGTGGCCCAATGTGAAGTGGTGGGGTCACGTCAATAACCGGCAAATGGCCTCGGTTTATCGCCAGGGAAACCTGTTCCTCACGACCAGCAAATGGGAAGGCTATCCTTACAATGTCCTGGAAGCCCAAGCCCTCGGGCTGCCCGTCGTGGCCTACGACATCCCCGGATGCAACGATATGATCGACAATGGCGTCAACGGGTTTGTCGTGAATTCCTCGGCGGAATTTGCAGAAAAGGTCGGCTTTTTCCTGGGAGGAAACAAGCTCCCCCCCGAATCGGCCACCCATCTCCGGGCGAAAATCGACCGGCGCAAAATTTACGCCGAGCTGGTGGCGCTCTTCGAAGCCTGCGCCAGGGAGCGGCGGCGGTGATTGCTCGGCGGTCGCCGGCCGCGTTTACAATCCGCTGGGGTGATCCACAAAAGCCCAGGGCACGCGGAACTTTCGCGACAGTTCGGCCGCCAATGCCTTCACGCCCCAAGTCTCGGTCGCGTAATGGCCGCCGTAGAGAACGTTCATACCCAGTTCCTCCGCCAGCGCATATGTCCAGTGCGGCCCTTCGCCCGTAACGAATGTGTCCACGCCCTCCTGCGCTGCTTGCCTCAATTCACCGCCCGCGCCACCGGTGACCACCCCGATACGACGGCACACCGCAGGTCCGCCCGGAATCACAAGCGCCTTGGCGCCGGTGGCTTGCTGCAGGCGCTTGGCCAGCTCCTCGCGCGGGATTCTTGCCGAGGTCTGAAATCCGATGGGCTGCCCGTGGCTGACGAAAAACGGACGCAGCCGGCTCAAGCCGAGCGCGGCGCAAAGGAGGGAGTTGTTCCCCAGCCTCGGATGGGAATCAAGTGGCAAGTGCGAGCTATAAACGGCCAGATTGTTTTCCAGCAACAGCCGCATGAGTTCATACCGCTTCCCGGTCCATGGATGGGTTGGCCCCCAGAACAGTCCATGATGTGCAATCAACAAATCCGCCTTCGCGTCGACAGCCAGTTTCACCGTCGCCCGGCTGGCGTCCACGGCCGCGGCGATCCGGCTGACGGTTCCGCGGTTTTCCATCTGCAATCCGTTGACGGCGCCTTCGTAGTCACCGGTGTTCCCGGTTCGGAGCACTCGATCGCAATATCTGACGATGGCGGCAAGCGAAGTTTTCGGCATACGGGCATCAAATCACGGGTTCAAAACCGCCCGGCAAGAGCGATCTGTGCCGGCAGGAGCGCTGGTATCGGTCACGGTTAGAACCGGTGTCGTGGCTGTCACATTGGTAAGCGTGATCCAGTTCGTGCCGCTGAGGCCATCGCAATACTGAACGGTGTAACTTCGATTCACCAGGGCCGTCCACGCAAACGTGAAACTGTCGGCATTTCTCGTGTGCAACGCACGCCCCGGTATCCGGCGGTCCTTGCCGGATGCAAACACCACCATGAACACCGCCTGAATCAGGTGCAGTGGCGGGATCTTGGGCATACGTCCGGAGAATTCGTTAGCAGAAGATGCGGCGCTTTACAAGCTTGCTTTCAACGCGGCGGCGGGTCAGCGGGGCCGGGGGGACTCCAGGCGAACTGCGGCGGAGACGGGAACTGCGGGTTTGGCTCGCGAGCATCACCGCCGCGGCGCGACAGGCGCTGTCACCTCCCGTCGCGTGGTCAAACCGGCCCTCTGCACTGCCATCCGTGAGCATCTTCGCGCGCCGCTAGAATTCCAGCGCGCGGCTCGAGTGTAGCGGCAGGCGTCTCGCCTGCCGTAGAGCCGGGCATCCTGCCCGGTGGATCGACCACGGAATGACACACGTGCCGGGATCGGCGAACACCGGTCCGGGCGGCAAGATGCCGCCCTCTGCGGCAAGCCGGAGGCCCGTCGCTACTTTGGTTGCGGCTCTGCCGCGCTGCGTTCAACGCGGAAAAGCTTCCTGCAATATCCGTCTCGCGCGCACGGCCCAAAACTGCCGTCAAAAAAATTTCATTCCTTCTATTGAATTCTGCGGGCATCCTTTTATAGTGCGCTTCGAGTTGAAATGACTGATGAGCAATCCGACTGACGCAAGCGATCACTGGGACATCCAGGCCGCCCGAAATCTGTACAATATCCATCGGTGGGGAGCGAAGTATTTTGACATCAACGAGGCCGGACACGTTGTCGCCAAACCGCTGGAGGACGCGGGCGCGTCGGTGGACCTTACCGATGTCATCGAGGAAGCGAAGGGGCGCGGCCTGAAATTCCCGCTGCTGATCCGGTTTCAGGACATCCTCCGCCACCGCGTCGAATCCATCAACCTCGCCTTCCGCAATTCGATCACCGAATACAATTATCAGGGCAAGTATCGCGGCGTGTTCCCGATCAAGGTGAACCAACTGCGCGAGGTGGTGGAGGAGATCCTCGACGCCGGCAAGCCCTTTGAGTTCGGACTCGAAGTCGGCAGCAAACCGGAATTGTTCGCCGGCCTCGCGCTGCAAAACCAGATCGGGAGCCTCATTATCTGCAACGGTTACAAAGACTCCAATTTCATCCGCATGGCCTTGCTGGGCATCAAACTGGGACGGAAGGTCATCATGGTCGTCGAAAAACTCGAAGAACTCCGGCAGATCATCGCCGTTTCCAAGCAAATCGGCGTCGAACCTCTCATCGGCATCCGCGCGCGGCTGCTCAGCAAGGGCGCGGGGCGCTGGGCAGAGAGCGGCGGTGAAAACGCCAAGTTCGGGCTCAGCACGCTGGAGATCCTGGCGGCGACCGAACTGCTGACGAGTGAGAACCTTGGCCATTGCCTGAAACTGCTGCATTTCCACATCGGCTCCCAGGTGCCGGACATTCTGACGGTGAAGAAGGCGGTTCAGGAAGCCGCCAGGCTGTATGCCAAGCTTTACAAAATGGGATTCCAGATTGAATGCCTCGACGTCGGCGGCGGCCTGGGTGTGGATTACGACGGCAGCCGTTCGGCCTTCGACAGTTCCACCAACTATACTCTCCAGGAATACACCAATGACGTCATCTATTACGTCGCGGACGTCTGCAACGCGGAAAGAGTGCCGCACCCGGACATCGTCAGCGAAAGCGGCCGCGCCATCGTCGCGCATCACAGCATGCTGATCGTGGAAGTGTTTGGCGCCATCGAAAAAATCCGGCCCGGGGACTTCTTCCAATACGGCGAAAGCGAACATCCCCTGGTGAAGGAATTGCTCGATATTCGCAAGAACCTCTCCAAACTGAACAAACTCGAAGCCTACCACGATGCCCAGGAACGGCGGGAAGACGCTCAACACATGTTCACCCTGGGCGTGCTCGATCTGCCGGACAAGGCCAAGATCGAAAACCTCTACTGGGAGATCAGCCAGGAGGTCGTGCAGAGTTTCCGCGGCCAGGCGTACGTCCCCGAGGAAATCCGCAAGCTCGAGGACAGCCTCGGCGACCAGTATCTCTGCAACTTTTCCGTGTTTCAATCCCTGCTCGATCACTGGGCGCTCGGCCAGTTGTTCCCCATCATGCCCATCAGCCGCCTTAACGAATGCCCCACGCGCGAAGCCACGCTGGTGGACATTACCTGCGACTCGGACGGCCAGGTGAACAAGTTCATTGACCTGCGCGATGTGCGGGACACGTTGCCCCTGCACAAGTTGAATGTGAACGGCAACGGCCAGTGCGAGCCTTACTACATCGGCTTTTTCCTGATGGGCGCCTACCAGGACATCATGGGCGACCTGCACAACCTGTTCGGCCGCGTGAATGAAGTGCATGTCTTCCTCGACCCCGACGAACCCGCGGGCTATTACGTCGAGGAAATCATCGAAGGGACCACCATCGTGCAGGCGCTGGCCTCGGTGCAGTATGACGAAAACGAGTTGAAGCGCCAGATGAAGGCGCAAGTGGATGAAGCGATCAAATCCGACCGGATGAAGCCGTCGGAAGCCATGCGTCTGCTGGACGATTACGAACGCGGCCTGAAAGAGTACACGTATCTGAGTTTCTGAAGTGCGGATGGCAAATCTCGAATGACCAATACCACCATCCCGCTGCCGCCGCCGGCTCTCGCTCGCGCCCCACACTTCCCGTTTCGCGCTTCAGCCCATGCCTGATTCCACTCCGAACCCCGAACTCCTGCGGTCGCTCGGCCGGCTGGTGCGCGGGCTATCCGCTTTGTTCTGGGGGCTGCCGGCGGCGCTGATCATCTGCACCGGCACGGTGTGCGCGGGCTGGTTCAAAGGCTTCTGGTCGCTGCCGCAACTCGCGGTGTCCGGATTGCTGCTGTTTGGAGTCTGGCAGTTGGGCTCCTTTCAGAAACAGGAACGCCCCTGGCGCAGCACCCTGGACCGCGCCCGGCTGTTGGCCCTCGTCAACTTTGGCCTGAGCCCCTTTTTATACTGGTGGTACCGGGTTCCAGGACAACCTTTCTTTCAGGCCGCAGTTGGAATCCTGGCGCTCTCAGGTTTGCTCTTCCTCCTCACCTTGAATCAGGTTTTGCTGCGCCTCGGCGCCATGTTGCCCGACGAGGCCCTGCGCCATGAAACCCGTCAATATACCGCCGTCAATCGGAGCCTGTTCGTTGTCTTTCTGTTCGTGGCGGTGACTTATGTTGGTTTGCTGCGCCTGGCACAACTGTATCTCACGCAGCACCCCGATCCTCCCAACAGGTATGTCCTCCTCTGGCTGACTCTGGATTTGAACAACACCTGGTTCATCCTGCTGCTGATCTGCCTGCTGTTGCTGCTGCCGCTCTCGATGACCATGGCGTTGATCTGGAAAACGAAGGAAGTCATTCTCGAAAGCGTGTTCGGGGCAAAATAACAACTTCTCCCCCGCGCTCGTAAAACCGGATCGTTTCGCGGGAACGTTTATCCGCGAATTGCGCGAATTGCCGCGAATTTTTCCGCCACGCCGGCGGAGGATCGGCGGTTCAGTTCAACAGTCGATACCAGTTATCCCGCTGGCGCGGTTCGTAACCAAGCTCCCGGATGAGCCAGCGCATGTCCGCCACCGTCATCCGGAACCTCGTGCCCGCCCGGGAAACAACATTTTCTTCAATCATGATGCCGCCGAGATCGTTGGCGCCGAATTTCAACGCCACCTGGCCGATCTCCTGCCCCTGGGTCACCCAGGAACTCTGCACATTGGGGAAATTATCCAGATAAATCCGGCTCACCGCTTGCGTCCGCAGATACTCGTGCGCGCCAACAGTCGGCGCTTTCAACTTCGTGTGCTCCGCCTGGAACGTCCAGCAGATGAACGCCGTGAAACCCCTCGCCTCGTCCCGCCCCATAGTCTTGCTCTCACCGGGTCCCGCCACGGCGCGCCCCCCCTCTCCCATCCGACGTCCTTCTCCCATCGGATGGCAGAAGGTGTCCGCAGGACGGATGAGGACGCTGGAGTGGGTCTGGGAGAGAGGCGGGGTGAGGGGTGGTTTGGCGTACGCCAGCGACCTGTCTTGCTGTTGACGCAGCCGCTCCAGATGCTCGATGCGGTCCGCGATCATCTCCACGTGACCAAACATCATGGTCGCCGAGGAATTCAACCCCAACCGATGCGCCGCGTCCATGACTTCCAGCCAATCGTCGCTCATCGCTTTCAGGGGGGAGATTCGCTGCCGCACCCGGTCCACCAGGATTTCACCGCCTCCGCCTGGAATGGAGCCGAGCCCGGCGGCTTTGAAATCACGGAGAATTGTTTCCAGGGGCTCATTGAACACCTGGCGGAAATGAACAAACTCGCTCGGGCTGAACCCATGAATGTTGACCTGGGGGAATTTGGCTCCGATGTGGGCCAGCAAATCGAGATACCACTGCTTGGTCAGTCTCGGATGATGTCCGCCCTGCAGCAGAATCTGCGTGCCGCCCAGCGCCAGGGTCTCCTCGATCTTCCGGTCCAGCTCGCCGAAGGTGATGACGTAGGCGTCGTCGTCTCTTTCCGTGCGATAGAACGCGCAGAATTTGCAGAAGACGTTGCAGACGTTCGTGTAGTTGATGTTGCGGTCAACGATGTAGGTCACAATTTCGTTGCCGCGGCCGTCGTAAGCGCCGGCCCGGGCGAGTTGACGCCGCCGGTCCGCGAGCGTGCCGAGCTCTTCCAGTGGCAGCGAATACAGACGCAATGCCTCGGCTTGATTGATGCGTTTGCCGTCCCAAACCTTCTGCATTAAGTCGTCACTTGACGCGTTCCGGGTCACCTCCCCAAACTAGCCGAGCTCAACCCAAGGAACAAGCACGGCACGGTGAAGACCGACGTGCCGACCGGTTGGCGGAAGAGGTGTCCCCCCGCCACACGCGAGGCGGGGCCGGCGCTCTCCCATAAACCGCGTCTTTCGGCTAAGATGATTGATAGCGCAAGACGCGGGCACGGCGCGGGATCAGCCGACGTATGGAGTTCGTGACGCGAACCATGGTCTTGCGGGCAGCCGTTGTCTCACTGAGCCAATCGCTGCAATCCCAGCCCAGGAGCCGCTCGAGATTTCTTATTTCACATTCGAATACCCGCCGGAGATAATCCCGTTCCCTGCGGCGCATGGAGCAAGCATACAGGTTGGCGTGGACCTCTTGCGGGACGATACTGTTGGGCGGGTTGATTCTCAGAAAACGACAAACATCCTCCAGGGTCCTTTGCGGATGATCCCTGAGGTTCTCGGTCTTGAGACACAGGGTTTGGTCTTCGGGGAAGCACGTCCAGATTCTCCTCAATTGATCCACGTAGAATCCGCGGTCGACGTATGAATAAAGCCGGTGTTGACAAGGCAGCGCTTCATAACATCGCTCTTCTTCACGATGAATCGCCTCCCGAAAACTCAGAGTCTCCATTCCTGTGGCCCGTAGCATGTTCCAGTGCGAATAGGCCCTGTCAATCGGATTCCTCAGAATCACGATAATCCTCACGTCAGGATTGTATTCCCGGATGCGCCGCGGAGCGTCGTGCCAATACATGTAAATCGGCGTGGCTTCCCCCAGAAGTTTGCAGGACGTATTGCGCGTGAAGTGGGCATGATATGTGGAGTAGGGCGGAGTGCCGTCGCGAAAGTACTCCTCGCGATCAAAAAAATGAACTTCCTTGCAATCCGCCATCCCTATCTCGGAGTGCTGTCGCAGATAAAAATCCAAAGCCGTGGTGCCGCCCTTTTGGGTGCCGGCAATCACAAAATCGACTCTCCTGTCCTTTTCAAAAAACAGCGAGTCGCCCTCCATTGCTGCCGTTCGTTGATCCATACTTCAGAATTTCAAAAGTGGCACACTCCGGTCAATCCAAAGTTTTGTCCTTTTCTCTTCTACTGCCGGTTTTCGCTGTAAACAACGTCAATCGCCAAACCGGCGGTTCTTCTTTGGCGATCCCGATCGGCTGGCCCGTTGCCGGGTCCAGGATCTCGTGGGGGCCGGACAAATTGATCGGATCCTGACGCAGGCATCCACAAGATATGCTGCGCCAAAACAGCGCCAGCGGCCTGCCGCTGCAGCAACCCCGGTGTGGAAGGAAAATAAAGTTGTGAAGTCACTCTTCACGAACCTCAAGGCAGGGCGCGCAGTCCTCTGCGCGCCGCGAATGGCGGGGCACATGCGCCGGCTCCAAAACGGCGCGCACGGAGTGCCGCGCCCTACCCCGTGTCGGTCCAGGAATTCATTCCTGGAACTGTCAAACTTTACGAGTCCTCCGGCAAAACCGGAGAGTTTCCCGCTGGGCTAACCGCCTCTGCTCCGGTCCCCTACGCGTCAAAGCCAGCCCACGTTACGGAACCGCTGACGATGGGTTGTTGTTCGCTTGGGCTCATTGGCGGATTGCGCCGCGAGGCAATCGGCAACCACCTGCAGGGGCGCATCGCGTCGGGATGCGCCTGTAAGCGTCAGACCGTTTTGTTATCGCCTCCGGCCGGGAGTTTGTGTTCGATGCCTGGAGTGAAGCATTCGATATTCTTCATCACCGGCACGGACACGGGCGTGGGCAAAACCGTGTTGGCCGTTTTGTTGACGCGCTATCTGCGCAACGGCGGACTTGCGGTCGCGGCGCTGAAACCGGTTTGCTCCGGCGACCGCAAGGACGCCCGGCTGCTGTCGACCGCGCTGGCCGGCACCTTGTCGCCGGAGGAAATCAATCCCTGGCATTTCCGCGCGCCGCTGGCGCCGGTGCTCGCCGCCCGGCGTGAGAACCGAGAGTTGAAGCTGGCGGACGTTCTCGCGCATGTGCGGCGAATTCAAAAGCGATTTCAGACGGTGGTGGTGGAAGGGGCGGGCGGCTTGCTCAGTCCGCTCGGCGAGAAATTCGATTCGCGCGATCTGATCCTCCTCTTGAAGGCGACGCCCATTGTGGTGTGTCCGAATCGGCTGGGCGCAGTCAATCAAAGCCTGCTCGTCCTGGCGGCGTTGCCACCCCGTTATTCCCGCCGGGCCCAGATCGTGTTGATTTCACCTGAACGCCCCGATTCTGCCGGGCGAAGCAATCCGCAATTGTTGGCCGAAAAGCTCGGAGCAGCGCGAGTTCACGTGCTGCCCTGGCTGGCGCGCCCCGATCAATCCGGGCGCGCGCTGGCAGTTCGGCGGGCGCGGGGGACAATCTGCGCCCTGGTTGCCGCCATCGGCCTGCAATTCCGCAAACAACGCGCATGAAGAACCGACGCGACTTCATCAAATCCGTTGCGGCTGCGGGCGTGCTTGGCGCCGTGCGCGCCTCCGCCGCGGAACCCGGCCTCCAGCCTGCCGTCTCCGTTGGCAGCGGGCGCGAGAATCGCCGTTACTGGCTCTCCGTCCTGGAGCGACTCGCCCACCCCGTGCTCGGGCATCTGGCCGGACGTGGACTCAAGAAGGTGATGCCGATCGAGGCCTTGAATCCATCCGACCGTCGCCACTATGCGCATCTTGAAGCGTTCGGCCGCCTGCTGGCCGGTATGGCGCCGTGGCTGGCCGCGCGTGATCTCGACGGTGCGGAGGCGGACCGGCAAAAGAAATTCACGGAACTGGCGCAACGCTCGCTCGCGGCGGCGACCGATCCGCGATTGCCGGACTTTATGAATTTTCGCGAGGGCGGCCAGCCGCTGGTGGATACGGCGTTTCTGGCGCAAGCCATCCTCCGCGCGCCGGCGGTATTGTGGGAGCCGCTGGATTCGCGCCTGCGTCGGCAAATCGTGGAGGCGCTCAAGTCTTCACGCGCATTTCCGACGCCTACCGACAGCAACTGGGTCATGTTCGCCGCCACCGTCGAGGCGGCGCTGCTGCAAATGGGAGAGCCGACGATCGAAGACCGTCTTGAAGGCTGCTTGCGCCGCATGCTCGGCTGGTACCTGGGCGATGGAGTGTACGGCGACGGCGCGTTTTTCCATTTCGATTATTACAACAGCTTTGTCATTCATCCGCTGCTGGTGGACACGCTCGCCGTGTTGCGCCGGAAAGACCCCCGGTTCGAGCCGGCATACCTGACGGTGCTGCGCCGGGCCCGTCGTTACGCGGAAATCCAGGAACGCCTGATCGCGCCGGACGGCACCTTTCCCGCCTTGGGCCGCTCCGTCGCCTACCGTTTCGGGGCGTTGCAGGCGTTGGCGCAAATGTCGCTGATGCGTGAACTGCCCGAGCACATCAAACCCGCGCAGGTCCGCGGCGCGTTGACTGCGGTGATCCGCAATATGATCGAGGCGCCGGGCACGTTTGATGAAAACGGCTGGCTGCGCATCGGGTTCTGCGGGCACCAGCCGGCTTTGGGTGAATGGTACATCTCGACCGGCAGTCTTTACCTGTGCACTGCGGGCCTGTTGCCGCTCGGCCTGCCTCCCGCCGACCCGTTCTGGAGCGGACCGCCGGCGCGCTGGACGTCGCAGCAGTTGTGGTCGGGCGAATCACTCTCCTCCGACCACGCTCTCGCGGAGAGCAAGACGGTGGAAATCCCCGCACTGAAAAGAGAGGGAATCTGATGTCCCCTGCTTGATTTGAGTTTCGGCGCGGTTCTGCGATACTGCGCTGGTGAAGGGGACTCACCCAGCGTTGCGGTTGAACGAGCGTGACTGCCGCCGCAAGGTCGCGGTTCGCGTCGGCCAGGAATTCGAGCTTCGTTTGCCGGAAAATCCCACCGCCGGTTATCGGTGGCGGCTGGTGGAATCGGGCGGACCGGTCTGCTCCCTGGCCGGCGACGTGTTCGAGCCTGGAGGAAAGCCCGGCCAGGCCGGAGTCCGCTGCTGGAGATTCCGAATCATGGCCGCCGGTTCGACGCGGGTCGGGCTGGTTTACCGCCGCAATTGGGAAGCGCCGGCAGTGGCGCCGCGCCAGTTTGTCATTGAATTGGCTGTCACACCAGCCGGATGGTCCAGAAATCGGCGGCGAGATCCGCATCGGTGACGTAGGCGTAGGGCAGCGTGAAATAGCCTTTCATGCCCCATTGGGCACCCCACGAATTGCGAATAACGAACCATTGTTTTGAATCCTCATAGCCCACCGCCATCACCGCGTGGCCGCCGATGACCGCTTCGTTGGGCGCGGGCATCGGCGCATGGCCGGTCTTTGCCACCCTCGGCGATTCAAAGCTTTCATAGACGGTGAAGCCGAATACGAAGGGATAACCGGAAGCCAGGCACCCGCGGAGCTGGTTGAGCGTGGGGACCAGCCGCTGATACAGGACCACGCGATGCCGGAGCGCTTCGAGATAGCATTTCCTTGGCGGCCGCGATTTGAATTTCGCGATGAGGTAAGGCCACATGGGTTCCGGGCAGACGCCTTGTTTGGCCACGGACTTGATGCCGTCGCGAATCTGCGCTCCGCTGTCGGAATCCACCGTGCCTTCCACGGCGCGTTCGTTGTAGTAGATGAACAGGCGGGACGGCGCGAACACGTTCGCCAGCTTTTGTTTCATTTGCTCGAACTCAACGGCCGCGCCGATCGCATTGGCCGTGCAACTGCCCAGTTGACTCTGGTCGTAAACCGGCGGGCATTGGCGCCTGAGATCGGCTCGCGCCGCCAGTGTCCGCAGCGCCGCGACCGGCGCGGAATAGAGCAGGTCCCGATGATCCGGCAAATCGGGGATCCACCCGTAACCTCGACTTTTGTGCAACATAATCTCCTTCGTTCATTTCCGAACACCCATTGTGCATTGCGGTTACCGAACCCGGAACAAGCGGTTCGCCTCGCCTGGCTTTATCAGAAAGGCCTGTCCCGTCAAGGCCTTTGCCGGTAGTGGCGCAGTTTGGCCAAAAAGGCGGCGGAGTGGGCGTCCTCGCCAGCCGGAAACCGAACGATTAGCCCGACCAGCGGCTCGCCGGGAGTGTCGCCCACTGAACTCACAATGCACCATGCCGGATTGCCGCATGCTGCATCCTGCCCTCCAAATTTGATGTTCTGCACCTACTGCGGCGGTTCGATCCTCTCGAACCGGCCCGTGTCCGGATTCAGTTTGTAGATCCCGTCGGCATACCCGAAGCTGCCCGGCAGATTGACTTGAGACACAGACACTCCACCGGCTCGGGCCCCGAGTTCCGCGCCCCGTTGCAGGAAAGAGAGAGGACCCGTCGTGTCCTGGTTGCCGGAATACTTGCCCAGAATTCCGTCGTTCAACTCGACGCCGAATTCCTGTTTCGTGAAGACGGTCAGAGGTTTGACATCGTAAGCGCGGCTGTAATCGGGTGCGACCACGTATTGGCTGCCGTGAGCTTTATCCACGAACAGGTAAATGGCGGGAGGATACACCCGCACACCGCGCGGAGCCTGGTTCAGGTCTGCCTTGGAGGTTTTGATGGCGGCGCAGCCGCAAAGAAGACCCGCAATCAGCGGGGTCAGGACAAGTCTATGTTTCATTCTGTTTGGTTGAGTGGTTGAGGGTGGAACACCGAGATGCTGACCGGAGCAATGTTGCCCAGGAATGAAATCGCCGGCTGCAAAGGCTGGAACCAGAGCCATCCCTGCGGAGACGCCGCCACCACGATCCCCACCGCCTGAGTCTCCCGGTGAACCAGGCCGCCGGAATCGCCCTTGTCGGCCGCCACGTTGACGCCGAATAGATTGTAAACCGGAAATGTTTCATTGCCATAGCGAACGTCGGCCTCCACATGCAAGGCATCCACGGTCCCGCGGGTCGAGCACCGCCCCAAAACCACGCTCACCCCCAGGCCTTGCTGGATGGATCGCAGAGGAAGAAAGGAGTCCAGCACCAGGTTCGTGTTCCGGATCCGGAGCTCCTGCAGCGGCAAAGCGCCCTTTTCTATCTTCGCCAGCGCGATGTCATAATCGATCCCGCCGTCGCCCGCCGTCGAGTTGGCCAGGGTCCGCGCGAACGGCCGGGCGCGCGAACAAGGGCTGGTCAACTCATCATACGCGGGCGGAGACCGGTGGATGTCTCCCGCCACATGAGCGCATGAAATCAAGTAGAACGGTTTTCCCGGCTGCGCTTTGTTGCGGAAGATCAGGGTGATCAGGCCGTGATCCCCGTTGGCATCCAGGTGTGAACCCGCGCGGCAGGCAGCATGGATCGCCCCGACCGGAATCACGTCCGTTCGTATTTTCCTCCGATAATCAACGCGTCCGTTCAAGAAGCGACGGTACACGAATTTCGGCAGCCGATACCGCGGTTTCAGCGCCCGCCGTTTCCGGGTGACGAAAAACTGGATGCAGGTCCGCTCCTTTGCCTTTTCGGCCGGGCCGGGGCTTGGGGAGCCTCTCTGGAATTTGGCCCCGAGACCGACGGCCAGGACGTTGGGGAAGGAGTGGTATCGCCGGTGGGCGAACCGTTTGACCAGGAGAAGCCTCCGGGTATCGCGGGCGTTGCGGGTCGCGCCAATGGCAGGGGATGCTTTGTCCTTTTGCCTGGGCCAAAAAGTTTTGTGGCTGCCTGCTCTCACCATGCCGTCAGCGTTTGCCGGATAGTTTCGGCGCTAAAATTCCAGGAAAGTCGAAAACCCCAATTCCGGACACAGTTAAGCGCCGGCTCTCGCCAGCGCGCAAGAGCAAACTGCATGCTCGGAGGGGCGAGCTCCGCGAGTCCCCGAGCGGACCCGAAGGAACACCCTTCAGGGCCTCGTGCAACCCGGCCCTCGGAATTACGTGCTGGGTTCCGGCCTGGCCCGGAGAGCTGCCTTCACTTCCCTTTCACGGTCGCCGGATCAGCCGGTTTCCTGTTCCTCAAGATTGCGAGCCAGTTCCTGGACTCCGGCGCCACGGATCCTTGGGTCGGCAACCAGTGGTATTTAACCTGCCTGCCAGACGGCATATCGGTCCACGCCACCAGCTCGAGGTGCGCTTGCTTGTATTGCTCGTACCATTCAAAAATCAACGTGGGGGCATCCTCGTGCACCAGCCACGAACTCCGGAAGTGAACGAAGACGACGTAGTCCGGATTCGCGCGTTCGATCTCACGAATGGCTTCCTTTTGCATCACCTCGGCGTAAGGCTGCGGTTCCGTGAGTGGGTACATATAGATATGGCCGGTGGCGGAACGGCGATGACTGTAGAAACACAACTGCGGTTCCGACCCGAGCACGGCAATTCGGCCTTGGCGAGGGCAATGCGCCGCCAGGTAACGGCCAACCTCCGGGGATTGGGAAAACGGGTTGATGCCATAAAGGGCCCAGGAAACCTGCGCGGGCGAAAGCCGGAAGAAGACCTCCTGCCACTGAATGAGAGAGCACGCAGCGGCAATCGTAAAGAGCAGGATCGGGACTGTCTCCCGGGGGACACGAAGCCGCAGCCGGGTCATGAACTGCGAAAGCCCCTTCACGGCCATGCCGGCCAGCAACCCGGCCGCGGGAAACAGAAGGATAAAGTGGTGCTCGCGAAAATACCCTCCGGCGCATACCGCAAGAAACGAAAAGCCGGTGAAACCGAGAACAAAAGGCCGCGAACAACGCATGGACTCATCGCAGAAAATGAGAATCAGGCCCAGAGCAGCCCCGCCCCACAAACCTGGAGCGCCGTTGAAAAGTGCTGTGGCGACCAACCGCAGGATCTGGATCCGATCGTCCCACGGACAGATCGACACGTAAGAGAAAGCATATTCAAACGTGAATTGCCAGAAACGCGCGAATGTGCCCGCGGCAGCCACGATCACGCACGTCACCACAAACGGGAGCAGTGCCCCCAGCAAGAGGCATCCCAAACGAACCGCCAGGCGCCGCCATCGTTTGTCCGGCTGTGAAGCCTCATTCCATGCCAGCCAGATCGCTGCAAACACACCAAAGACAACCCCGGGCTGCTTCAGCAGGGCGGCCATGCCCAACAGCAGACCCGCAAGGAAGATCCGGGTCCGGGATGTGCCAACTTCGATCCGATGCAGCAAAAGGATTCCTCCCAGCGCAGCCAAAGCCACGAAATGAGTGGCGTGCGCGGCGAGTCCAAGAGTCGGAGGATTGATGGAGAGCAAAGCGTAGGTTCCGGCGGCAACAAACGCTCCCGCGTCGCCGCAAAGGCGCCTCGCCAAAACGAACACCAGAACCGCCGTCGCGACGTTCACCACGATCAAGCCTGCATGAATGCCGCCGGGCGTTTGTCCAAACACGGCCATGAACAGTGCATACAGCGCATGTGTGCCCGGCCATTTCATCGTGTAGATGTGCTGGTAGAGAGGCGCTCCCTCCAGCAGAAGCTGGCCCCCATACGCAAATTCCCCCTCGTCGCGTTCCAGCGGCGTGCCCAGGAGTCGAAGCCGAATACCGGTGGTCACCGCCAGGACCGCCGCGGTGGCAACCCACCACGCCATTCCGGAGGCCAAAAAAGGCGGGTGACGCTTCTCGAAGCGCCCCGGCACCGGATCTGGTTTCCTGGTCCGCTTTTCCGGCTGGCACATAGCCTGAAAATACTCACATGTTCGGGACTTTGGCCGCCAGTAAATTGTCTGAGGTGAATGCCAAAAGCGGAGCCGACGCCCCCTCGGCGATCCTGCGGACGCGCAGTGCGCCCGAAAGCGGTTGGCGCAGGACGCGTCGCTACCGGGCCGACTTCAGCAGAGCCCCGATTTCGCGCAGACGCTGCAATTGCGCACCCGAGATGAGGCCGTCCCGATCCGGCGGAACGTCGAGGAGATAGTTTGCGTTCCGTGAATTGCAGGTCTTGAGCCGCTCGACCAACACCTGGGCCGATTCCAGATCGGAAGGTTGCTTCACCTCGCGCCAGAACCAGCGCTGGCCGGTCTGGATCGTGTCGCAGACTTCGGCGGGCAATGTGTTGTCGGCCGGCGGCAACAGGTGCTGCCACGGGAATTCATAACTGAGCACCTCTGAATCCTGGAGAGTGTGCGCGTTGTTGGCGAGCACGAGGCAATGCGGCTGGAGCGATTTCAGGAAGGCCCGAATCTCCTGCCATTGCGGTCCCGTGTATTTGTTGGCGTATTGATCGATCCACAGCAGGTCAATGGGCCCGTACTGTGTCAGCAACTCAGCCAATTGCTTCTTCATGAAACCCGCGAAATTCCCCGCGGCTTCCGGCGGCAGACCGTGCAGGTTCGGCTTGCCCGGCGGCGGCGCGTTATGGTGTTCCGCATCCGAATAGTCGCCGGGGAAGCAGTAGTAAAGTCCCACCTTCAACCCCCGCGACCGGCAGGCATTCACAAACTCGCGCACAATGTCGCCTTTGCCGCCCTTGAAGTTCTTGAACAGGGTGATGTCATGCGCGGTGACTGCGCTGTCGTACAGCGCAATCCCCTCGGTGTGTTTCACGGTCAGCACCAGATAGGTCATGCCCGTGTCCCTCGCCACATCGGCCCATTGGCCGCAATCGAGCTTCGTGGGCCTGAACAGCGCCGGATCCTCGTAACCGCCGGCCCAATCCAGGTCCGCGAAGGTGCCCAGGTTGAAATGAAGGAACATGCCAAAACGCCACTTCATGAAATTGCGTTGCTCGACGCTCAACGCCGTGTCGCCGATCTGCCAGTAGACCGCGTAACGCTGGTGGTGCAGTCGATAAAAACAATCCAGGAGAATCTCGGGCGCGCCTTTGGCGGCCGGGATGCGAAAGGCCAGCGGTTGGCCTTTGACCGGCTGAATGCGGGCCAGTTGCCGGGCGGCGGTGCCGCTGAGAACCGGCACGACGGGCACCGGCATTTTGGCGAAGTCCAACTGATCGCGCGCTTGCTGCCCCTGCGCGGGAAGGCCGTTCGTGCCCAATTCACCGGCGAGCACCAGCGGCCCGTAAAGAAACGCCACCACATTGGAAGTGCCGGGCAACGGTTCCCAGTGAAGACGCATGGGCAGGTTGACTTGGATTCTGTCTCCGCTCCGCCACGTGCGATCGAGGTTGAGATACGAGCCTGGCGGGTCGCTGATCTTTTGTTTCCTGCCGTTCACCCGCACGATCATTCCTTCCGCCCATGACGGATAGCGCAGTTTGAGGGCGAACTGGACTGGCAAACTGCAACGGAGCGTCAGCGTGGACGTGTTCTGCTCGGGGAACTTCGTTTCCTGCCGCAGCGTGACGCCCTTCTGCCGCCAATTCAACTCCGACGGGATGAACAGGTTCACATAGAGCGAGTCCGGACCGTGAAAGTAGATTGTGTCCCCGTATTTGGCGTGGTTCTCCATGCCGGTGCCCAGGCAGCACCAGAAGGATTGCAGCGGTGTCGAGTAGGTTTTGAATCGCCCGGCCTGCAGCGGCATGAAATACGTCACCATGCCGCTGTCGGGGTCCTGCGAAGCGAGAATCTGGTTGTAAAGCCCGCGCTCGTAGAAGTCCATCCGCGGCGCCGAGGGCTCCCATTCGAACAAATGCCGCGTCAGCTTGAGCAGGTTGTAGGTGTTGCAGGTCTCCGCCGTCTCGGGCGACAGGTGCCGGTCGAATTCTGTGACCGGGAAAAAGTGCTCCTTGTCGCTATGCCCGCCGATGACATAGGAGCGGTTCAAGGCCACACGATCCCAAAAAAATTCTGCGATGCGGCGCATCCGCGCGTCGCCGGTCAGTTCGTACTGACGGGCCGCGCCGGTGATTTTCGGGATTTGCGTGTTGGCGTGCAGGCCGTCCAGTTTGTCCTCGCCGGCCGCCAACGGGACGAACACCGCCTCGTGGTTGAACGCTTGCGCGAGTTTGAGATGATCCGGGTTGCCCGTGACAGCGTAGAGGTTCGCCAGCACTTCGTTCATGCCGCCGTGTTCGTTGCCCAGGGCGCGCTGCATTTGCTCGACCGAAAGCCGGTCCACGCGGACTTTCAACCAGTCGGCCATGCGCGTCAGCACGGCGAGCGCCTGGGGGTTGCCGCAATGTTCATAGACATCGAGCAGTCCGGCCATAATCTTGTGCAGCGTGTAATAGGGAGCCCAGACCGGCTCGGCGCGATCGACACGATCGAACAGCGACTCCGGGTAAGCCGACAAAAATCCCCGGCTGTAACCCTGTGACGGCAGCGCCTCCTGGCATTTGGCCAGTTCCGTTACGATCGCGTCCGCTCGACTCTTCAGCGCCTCATTGCCCGTGCTCGCATACATCAGCGCGCAGGCCGAGAGATAATGGCCGACACTGTGTCCGCGCAGTTCGCAGTCCGGTTTCTCCCAGCCGCCCAGCGGTTCCGCGGAAGAAGGCAGCCCGGCAGTGACCCGGAAGTTGTGCAGCAATCGGTCGGGATCCAGACTCAGCAAATAGACCTCGTCGCGCTGCATCGCGTCCCGGAACGGCCCACCGAGCAGTCGCACGTTTTCCAGAGGAAATGGCTCCGCCCGCATCGGGATGGCAAAAGAGATTTTCGAGGCCGGCGCGCCGGCCGCAGCAGCGTCGCCAACACAGGCCGACAACGTCAATAATGCCGCCAGCAGAAAAAAAGGGCGCGGGGCACGGGAACGAACGGGGCGGTTCATCGACGACAGGATAGTCCTCCAAGGTTTGGCGTCAACGATCAGGACGGCTTCGTAGTGCGCCGATTTGAAAGGAAGGACGCGCTGCGCCACGTCCACGTCCCGCCAAGGCGGGAGCAGCGCCGCGCTACCATTGCATTCATCCGACGAAATTTCAAATCAAGACACTACCGACTGCGTGGCAGCGCCCTGCCGTCCGAAGCAAAGGGGTGCTTCGGTTTCGGATCGAGTTCAGTTCGTTTCCGCCCGGGCTTTCACCGGCCGCAATGCCACCGGCCCCAGCAAGCCGGAATCGCGCAACGGCCAGGTGGAGGCGTCCAACGGCCGGTAATCCCGGCCCACGAGGTTGATGTCGTAGAAATACTTCCAGTTGACCTGGCGTTGATCCTGGTCACGAATCCGGTTGGCGGCAAGGTTGGTTACTTCGACTTCCAGCACGTTACTGCCCGGTTTCAGGAATCTGCCGACGGCGATTTCAAACGGCGGACACCAGAGAGCTCCAACGATTCGACCGTTCAACTTCACTTGCGCGCTTTCGCACACTCTGCCCAGGTCGAGCAGCCACTCCTCGGCCGGACCCGGCGGCTTCTCGAATTCAATCGTGTAACAGGCTGTGCCGGCGAACCGTTTGAGTTCGGCATCAGCGCGCGTCGTCCAGGATGCGAGCCCGGCGGTGTCGTACCCGGCGGGCATTTCCGGCCCGCCTTCCACGAACCGAACTTTCCAGGAACCGGAAATGGTCTGCGACGGGCCCGCGCTTTCGAAATAAGACCACGGCGCGGCTTTGACCGCCTTCCTGGCGAACGTTCGCAGGATGAGCGATTCGCCCGGCCGCAACTGCAAATAGACCTGCGTCACCCCGCCTTCGTTCTTCAGCGCCGCCAGACCCACCCGGTCCTCAAATCGCGGGTCCAGCAGCAGCGCGGAGGTCGCGCGTGTGCCAAGCGTCACCCAGCCGTCCACCGGGGTTTCGCTGCGGTTGGCGATGAAATAGTGATAGCCTTCGGCGTGCGTGCGGCGCACAAAGCGGAGGCCGAGGTCAACGCACGGTTCGCGAACGACCCCGGCCAGGCGCAGCATCGCATCGAGGTTGGTTCCCAGCAGAAACATTCCTTTCCCCATTCCGGCGCGCTGAATTCCGCCGTTCCCGAATTTCAATTCAGCGAGTGCCTGGTGAAACTTCGCTCTCCGCTTTTCCAGACCACCCAAACCCGGAACGTCCTCGGGCAATTTGCCCTCGACCAGAACCGTCGCGCCCGCGCGCGTGAGTTTGCCCAGCTTCTGCAGCGTTGTCTCCGGCATGAACTTCGTCGGCGCGATCAGCAGCACGCGATAGCTGTTTCCGTTCAGAACGATTTTCCCGTTTTTGACTTTGGCTTCCTGCAGAAAGCGATCAGACAAAACGTCGTAACCGCAGCCGTGTTCCCAAAGGAGTGCCGCATCCTGATGGATGGGGTTGGCGCCGAGCCAGCGGTTTGCGTGCTCGACCGTAAACGGCATGAACAGGTCCCCTGGAGCTTGCCAGAAATCGTGGATCGGGAGATAGAGCAGCACATCGTTGGCCGGTGCGCCGCTCTGCAATGCGGATTGGCAGCGCGTAAGGTAAGCGTTCAGTGATGGCAGGTCGCGCCAGAGCCCGCCCTCCGGTCCGAAATTCACCGCCGCATAGAATTGCCAACCCGGCCACGGCGCCCCGGCGGGCGAATACGGAATCCCATGAAAGAAGACATGGTTCACGCCGCTCAGAAACAGATAATCCGCCGCGGTTTTGACCTGGGCCAGCGTGGCCTGAAAATGCTCCGTCAGCCAAGTGAAGGATTCCGAGGACGAAAGTCTGCGCCCACTCAAATGCGCGGCCGACGAGGACAGTTTGTTCATCAACATGTTCTGCTCGCCGAGTCCGCCGAAAATCTCCGTCTCTGGAATATCCGCCGCCGCATAGAGATCCACGAGATTGGCCGGCGCGCCGTGGGCCTGGTTCCGGGTCAAGCTGCCATGGCGGTGCGCCCATGCCGTCCAGCGCTCGATCCAGGCAATGTGCAAATCCGAAATCGTTTCCCGGTAATCCTGCTTCACTCGCTCGACCAGCCTGGGTTCGCCCTCGCCAAGCAGCGCGGGCAATTGCGTCCGCAAATCGTAACCCCGGCGTTTTCCAAACTGCTCCAGGAAATCCGGCGCCCAGTCGGCGCCGTAATATTCAAAGGAATCGTGGAATTGGGCGCGCGGCATCCCGCCGCGATAACCGGCAAAGGCCCTGTCGAAGCCGGCGAGGTAATGGTTCAACGCCGGGACCGAGTAAGGATTCAGCACGTTGCCTTCGCCGCCAGGCGCGGCGCGTTTGACCTTCTGAATGGGACTTTCCGCGGCGAGCGCGTACAGGCGCCACCGGCCCGCGGGCGCCGTCCAATTCAATTCTCCATTCCTGACGTTGTCCGTGAGTTCGAGCCGCTCGCCTTTGTCGGAAAACGCCATCAGGCACCGCAGTTCCCCTTTCGGTAGCCGGCCGCTCCAAGTTCCTCCCGGGCCAACGTCAAGCGCCTGCAAATAGATCCGAGCCGATGCGTCCCGGGCAGTGACCTGGGGACCCCCGAACGGCCAGCCCGTGCCCGTCGTCAAATCCACACCCAATCCCAGGCGTTTGGCCACGCGGGTTGTGTGACCGAACATCGCCATCCAACGTGGCGACAGAAAGTCGATGAAACGGTCTTCATACCCTTTGGCGCCGTAAATCGGACAAATCTCGACACCGCCGATGCCCGCGTCCCGAAACTGCGAGAGCATCAAGGTCAGGTTCGTTTCGTCCACCGCGCTGCCGAGCCACCACCAGCGTGTCCAGGGGCGATTCTCCCGGGCAGGCGTTGGCCAGCCGAGTTCATTCTCCAACCTGCCGTTGTCCTGAGCTGTGGAGGGCATTCTTTGACCGCTGGCCTCCGCACAGATTGCGACGGTGAGAAAAACAAGTAAACCCGATTTCATTCCGGAATGACTCTGCGAGCGGAATATTGCCGCGAATTCGCCTGAACCGCAATAGACTCTATTCAAATTACCGCGCCATCCAGGTCATCGATGATCCAACCGGGCGCGGCGGGCCGGTGGTGAGCCTGCGCGCCATCAGCAAGGCCGGGTGGCGGACGGACAGCAACGGAAACGTTGCCTTCGATCAACCGGGGCTGATGAACCTCGAGGTCTTCTCCCCTATCAGCAAAAATCCTTGTGTTCAGGATGGCCGTACTGGATTACTTGCCTCCATGGTTGCCACGATTCTCTTCTGGTTCATTGCGTTCACCGCGCGGGCGGTGATCTTGACGGCCTTGCTGTGGATCATGGTGAAGATTCAGCGGCTCCAGTATAGTTTTCCCGGATTGCTTGGCTCGGCGGCACTCGCGAGCGGCCTGGATATGATCCCGCTGGTGGGCCATTACCTCGCTGTCCCCGTGCTGTATGTGTGCATTTGGAAAGTCACGCGGGCGGATTTGTTTCCCGATGCCGTGTTCACAGTGGCGGTTTCCTATGCGCTTATGTTCGGGGTCCAACTCTTCTTTCTCGGAGCGCTGCTCGGCGATTTGAGGCCCTCCGCCCGGAGCGTCCACCTCAACCAAAACGTGGCGGGAGAAATCGCCTCGGAAGATTCTCCGGCCGGGCCCACGAACGCCGCGCCGGCAGCGGATCAGAAGAGACATGCTCCGGCCACGGCGAAAACAAGCTCGACGAACACCCAACGAATGTTGGCCGCAGCGACCAATTCGGTGAAACCCGGGCCGAGCCGGCCGGAACGAATTGCGAGCCAGCTCACTTTTAAAGGGCTCACGAGAAATGCCCGACAGTCCACCCTGGTTCTTGATACCGGAGTGAAAACTTACACGCTTGTTTATGGCGAGCCCGAACTCGTGCAGACCAGGCTGGGAGCGGTTCCGGTGCGGCTCGAAGCCCTGGGGGACGATTACGTGGTTCTGAATGTGGATGGAGAAGCGATAAGACTGTCGCTTCGGTGAGCACTCGTGTGGCGCAGACTCACCTGGAGGGCACCGCTCTGTCGGTGCCGTGAACCTTTTGGGACAGTGACAGAGCACTGCCCTCCAGACGGCTGTTATGCGGGGATTGCCGGGGTGTCGGTCGGCGTGACAGTTCGGACCGGCGCCGACAATCCCAGGTCTATCATCCGGGCCGGCAGTTCCGGCTTGCGGTTCAACGTGCGCCTCCGGAACGGGCTGCTCAACAGCCTCAGGATGTCCGAGAACTTCATGTGTCGACCCAGAGCGCGGAGCAGCTTGTAGGTATGGATGGGACGGAACAGGATTCGACGGGCGAACAGCAGCGCGTAGCCCTTCTGCCTGGCGCGATTGACCGTTTCGCTGGGCAGGACCGTCGGATCGATGTCGGAACACTTGAACCATTTGTCCCAGTCGCGGTCGTCGTCCAGGATGCCGCGGTCGAGATATTCTTTCCACAAGGGTGTGCCGCGATAAACGCACAGCCGGTTGAACCCGAACGTGTCCAGCTTGAGCCGGGCGGCGAAGCGAAAGCTCTCCAGGATATCGTCTTCGGTTTCGCCGGGGGAACCCACCAGGAAAAAACCATGCGCTCGCTCGATCCCGCACCGCTTGGCTTCGCTGACCGCATGTTCGATCTGCGCCAGCGTCTGCCGCTTGTCCAGCCGGTCGAGGATCTTTTGCGTTCCTGATTCCACTCCGAATGCCAGGAAACTACAGTTCGCCCGGCTCATGATGGGGAATTGATCGACCGCTACCGAGTCCACCCGCCCTTCGCACCCCCATTTGAACTGCAGTTTGCACTTGATCATCCCCTCGCAAATGTCGTTGATCCGGTTCCGTTTCAGCAGGAAATGATCGTCGGTCAGGTAAATCGACCGGTAACCCATGTCGTTGAGTTGCTGCATCTCCCCCAACACATGCTCGGGCGAACGGAAGCGCCACTTGCCGTCGGTCAGCGCCGGGATGTCGCAGTAAATGCAGGTGTAAGGACAACCTCGGGAAGTCTGCATCGTGCAGAATTTTTCCAGCGAGAGAACCGCTGGGACGTCCAGCGGCAGCGATTCGATGAAGTCGATCGGAAGGGTGGTCCGGTCGGGATACGGGAACTGGTCCAGATCCCGAATGATAGGGCGGGCGATGTTACGAACGATTTCCCTGCCGTTGCGCCAGATGAGACCGGCGACTGCGGCGGGTTCGTCGAGATGATCCAGGTAATCCGGCAGCAGTTCCTCGCCCTCGCCGACTCCCACGCAGTCGATGTGCGGGCAATCCGCCAGAATCCGTTCCTTGTTCATCGTGGCGAAAACCCCTCCGACAATGATCGGAATATCTGGCCGCTCGGACTTGAGCCGGCCGGCCATGCTTTTCACCCCCGGGTACGTCGTCGTGGACAGAAAAGACAGGGCAACGACGTCGGGTCGGTCTTCGCTGAGCGCTCGCGCGATGTCCGGCTCCTTCATCTGCGGATGACACGTGTCGAACATCCGGACCTGATGACCGCGCTTTCGCAGGATGGGCGCGAGGGTTTCGACGCCCAGCGGCGGAAACCCCATCACCTTGATCCGGGAATCGCCCGCTTTCGAGCCGCCCAGCTCCTCCGGCAGCAGCCGGTAGAAATTCTCATCATTGACGTAAATGAGGAATACTCTCATAACGGTCGCAATTCGATTCGATAGCGTGCAATAAACTGTGCGACAGGAACGGGTTCAATAAAACTTAAAACCCGCTACATGACAGTGGTAACGAAACCAACTGCAACGTAGAATTTGGTCTAATCTTAAGGTCTTGAGGTCAGGTTGCAACCCTTTTTGCGGGTTTTCGGTGTTGCGAAAGGTGGCGCAACTCGGACCCGCGAAGAGCAGCGGCTGGGCAGCCCAGCGTGCTTTACGAAAGTCCATTGATCACACTACGGACAAGCTGTGTCGCATATGCGACAAATTCTGTCTCGAGGGCTCAAACGCTAAACGTACTCAGTTGTTGCCCTGCCTGCCGAAGCACTTCCACCCGCCGCCGCCACGCCTTCCGCCCCAGGTAACCCGGCGGCAGAATTCTTTCAGGCAAGAGCGGATCGTTAATCACCGCGTCCAGCCACGCCTCGCACTCCGCCGCAGCCCAGCGCCACAAGCCATTTGCCACCGCTTCGTTTCGTATTTCCCCAACCGGTCGCCCATCAAGAATTCTCAAGAACCGTTCATAGCGACGGTTGATGCGATCGAAATCCCAAGCGCCGGCGACGATATCGGCGTCGGTTTCTTCCGCGCAAGGCCGCGCCTCCAGCAGGATGAGCGATTCCACATTGATCTTTCCGCCAGCGAGGGTTTGGCGCTCTTCTTCCAGCAAATCCGGCGTAATCCAAACGCTGTTTTGCAGGTAGCCGAAGGCTCTTTTCCGCAGGTAACGGCGCAATCGAGCGCGGTGCGTGTTCCGCGCGGTCGGCACATCGAACAACACGAGCCGCCAGCGTCCGTCCCATTCGCGCGACCAGCGGGCTTGTGGCTCGCGTCCGCCCAGCGCGTGCAGTCGCCCCCGCTCCGTCAATCGATAGAGGCGGTCCTCCGGCGAACGGGAATCGCGCTCGATCAACCGCTGCTGCTCCAGTCTTGAAACCTGCTTCAGCAGACCCTTGCGATACGCCCAGCTCTCGTAGGAATCGGTCAGGTTCCGAAACGTGGGCCGCGCCAGCATATCCGCCGTCCAAAGCAGAAGGTTCATGAACTCCTGTGTTTTGCATTGCACGTATGAAGTCTCGCCCGAAAGCAAAACCGAAGCCAGACAAAATGCGTCGCATATGCGACATATTTTGTCTATCCTTTCGGGTTGTCCCAAAACAGTTATGGAGGTTTAAGCACCTTCAGGGTGCCATCTGGTAGGCGTGGAGCGAGGGCGGTCACTTCACTGCGGCCCAGACGCGGTGAACCTCCTCGTGATCGTCGAGTGATTGAAGGAACTCGCCGACTTCCGCCCGCTGCTCCTGCGTGAGCGCCGGATAGTGCTTGGGCAGATAACCCGGCTCACTCGTCACCACGGTCCAGCGGTTTTGGGAAAGCCACTTTGAAACCATGTGGATGGCGGTGCGGTCGCAGATGAATCGCGCGCCGGACACGCCTTCGGGGATGTCGTCGTTCTGGTTGGAGGTAAGCGGTTCGACCTCGTTGGCGCCGGCTTCGATCGCCGCCGCCTCACGATCAATGTTGGCGTCGGGGTGATGCGCTTCCACCAGGCCGACGTGGTCAAACAGGAATTTGTTGCTGCCCGTGTTGCCGAGCTGGCCCTTCTTGAACAGCACGCGGATCTCCGGCGCGGTCCGGTTCACGTTGTCGGTCAGTACCTCGACAATCACCGGCACCTTGTGAGGAGCGTAACCCTCGTAGATCACATGCTCCATCAAGAGCTTTTCGCCCCCGATGCCCGCCCCCTTTTTGACGGCGCGTTCGATGACGTCGCGCGACACGCTTTCCTTGCGCGCCTTTTCGATCGCGGCGGCCAGCCGCGCGTTTGTGTCCGGGTCCGCTCCACCCATTTTTGCGGCCACAGAGATTTCGCGGACAGTTTTGCCGGTGGCGCGGCCTTTCTTGAGCCCGGCCTCCAAACGCTTGGCATGCAACCATTGTCGTCCCATGAGCGCAGTATAACCCCCCGGCTCGCTCTTCCAAGAACCGAGGATGTGACTTTGAGAGGTAAGGACGCGCTGCTGCGCGTCCGGCCGCGACGCAGCGCGGTCCTGCCATTGCATTTATTCAACTAGATTTCAAATTAAAACACTGCGCGGGATTCAAGTAAATGCGCAGCCGCGGGGGGCTCGAGCGGCATGGGTTGGTCGTGATCCAGGTGCGCTTCGCAGACCCGGAAGAAATCCGATCGCGTGGTGACCCGGCGGATTTCACGGAGGAACGTTTCGGCGCGCGTGGCGCCTTCGCCGATGTAATTCATGAGCTTTTTGAGCCGTTGCACCCGGGCCGATTCGCGGACGGCGGGTGTTGCCTCGGCTTCCCAAAGTTCGCGGACGTAGGCCAACACGTCTCGCCCAATGGGCAAGCGCACGGGGATGCCGCGGGACCGCTGGCGAATCTGGTCGAACAACCAGGGATTGCGAATGGCGCCGCGCCCGATCATAAGTCCGCGGGCGCCGGTTTCGACGAGCAGCGCGAGCGCCTGGTCGGCGCTGTGAACGTTGCCGTTGGCCAGCACTGGGCAGCGCATTTCGCGCGCGGCCCGCGCGATGAGGTCATAGCGCACGCCCGACCGGTACTTCTGCACGACGGTTCGGCCATGGACGGTCAGCAGGTCGAGGGCGTGCCGGGCGAACACCGGCAGCAAAGCATCGAATTCGGCCGGTGACTCAAAGCCAATCCGGGTCTTCGCCGTGAAGGGAATCGATACCGCCTCGCGCAATGCGCCCAGGATGGCGTCGATCTTCTCCGGATCACGCAGCAGCCCGCCTCCGGCGCATTTGCGATAAACCACCGGGGCGGGACAGCCGAGGTTGAAGTCGATGGCGGCGACGGGGTAGCGCTGCAATTCCCGGGCGGTGCGCACGAGCGCGGGGATGTCGTTGCCGATGAGTTGAGCCACGACGGGCCGGCCGGTGGGGTTTTCCTTGATGGATTGGAGAATCCATTTTTCGGGGCGCGAAGTGGGATGGACCCGGAAGTACTCCGTCCAATAAACATCCGGGCCGCCGTAGCGCGCCAGAACGCGCCAGAACTCAAGGGTGGTGACGTCCTGCATTGGCGCAAGCGCCAGCAGCGGCGCCTCGCCGCGGAGCAATGCGGAAAATGTTTCAGGCGGAGTCACGCAGGGTGAGAGTCTGCCGGAGAAACGAACGCGCTGCCAGCAAATCCGGCGTGGCTGCCTTTCCTGCGATTTTTCTGCTTGCGTCTCTGCGCCTTTGCGTCTTTGCGTTAAGACCTGACTGCCGGGATACGGCTTGGCCGCGAGTCAGTTGAACAGAAGGAAACGAAGATAACCAAGACTCACCGATGGGGCTCCAAGGCTCCGCTGAGTGCGGGCAGGAGACACAGTCAGATTGCCTCCGAAGCCCGGGAAACACTTCGTTTGCCCCGTTTGCTTCTGTGAGAAATGAATTCGCAAGGCAGGGGTTCACACCTCCGCACCGTGACTCTCACGGTCTGCGTTCGCGAATTGCAGAGAAAATTTCCGCCACGACTTCCTCCTTCGATTTCGCGCCGAGGTTGCCTTTGCCGTGCAGGCGCACCGAGACGTTGCCGGCCTGCAGGTCGCGCGGGCCGATGACCAACATGGTGTGGACTTTCGCTTCCTCGGCGCGCTGAATCTTGCCGTTGATTTTGTCGGTGCCGAAGTCGCCTTCGGCGCGCACCATGTTCGCGCGGAGTTCAGCCACAATGGCCTTGGCATAGTTCACCAGCGGTTCTTCGTCGCCAATCGTGAGGACGCGGACCTGCTCGGGCGCGAGCCAGAGCGGAAAATTGCCCGCGTAATGCTCGATCAAAAAACCGATGAACCGCTCGTGCGTGCCCAGCGGCGCGCGATGAATGCACAACGGCGTCTTGTCCGTGTTATCCTTGTCCCGATAGACGAGGCCGAAGCGTTTGGGCACGGCGAAGTCCACCTGGTTGGTCGCCAATGTGAATTCCCGCCCGATCACGCTCCAGACCTGCACGTCGATCTTCGGGCCATAAAACGCCGCTTCGTTCGGCACCTCGACGTAAGGAATCTTTGAAGCGATCAACACCTGTCGGACCATGTCTTCGGTCTGCTTCCATAGTTCCGGCTCGTTGACGTATTTCTTGCCCATGCCTTCCGGCGCGGAGGTGCTGAAGCGCATGACATATTTTTCGATGCCGAAAATTTTGAAATATTTCAGGTACATCTCGTTCACGGCGTTGAACTCGGCGGCGAACTGTTCCGGTGTGCAGTAGATATGCGCGTCATTCATGTTGAGCGACCGGACGCGCATCAGGCCGAAGAGTTCACCTGACTGCTCGTAGCGATAGTTGGTGCCGTATTCCGCCAGGCGCAGGGGCAAATCGCGGTAACTGCGCGGCTCCGCTGCAAATATGCGGTGGTGATGCGGGCAGTTCATCGCTTTGAGGTAATAAACGTCCTTTTGGGGCAATGACTCCAATTCTTTTATGAGCGGCATGAGCCTGTTAAATTCATCTTCGATTTCGCTTGGGGCTTTCGAATTTTCAATTAACCATTCAATCTCTCTCCGCACCTCATCCCAATCCTTTTCGTATTGTTGTTTTAGGTCGAGAACGTAGAAAACTTCATGGTTTTCAGGAAGTGAGTTCAGGTAATTGGAAAGTCGAGTCGTATCAATCTGCATTAGCAGTTTTCTTCGTTTGTCTCGTACCTCGTCAATTTCCATCGGTGGAAACATTGAGTCGGCGTAAAGAATCGGCAGATGCCCCGACGTTAAATACATCTTCTCCCGAGCGATGTGCGGCGTTTTCACGCGCACATAGCCGGCTTGGAACTCGGTTTCCTTGGCCAGCTTCTCCAGTTCCTCAACGATGGCGGCACCTTTGGGGAGCCACATGGGCAAACCCGGCCCGACGTATTCGGTGTCGATGACGAACAGCCCCATTTCCTGGCCGATCTTGCGGTGATCGCGGCGCTTGGCTTCTTCCACCATTTTGAAGTAGGCCTCGAGCTCGGTCTTGTTTTTGAACGCGGTGCCGTAGATGCGCTGGAGCTGCGGGTTGCGCTCGTCGCCTTTGTAATAGGCGCTCGCCACGGTGGTGAGCTTGAACGCGCCGATGTTGCCGGTGCGCATCACGTGCGGCCCGGCGCACAGGTCAATGAAATCGCCGTTCCGGTAATAGGTGATCTGTTCGCCTTCGGGGATGTCTTCGAGGTTGCCGATTTTGAACTTGCTGGGGTTGCCCGGGCGTTCGGTCAATCCGCCGAGGCGTCCGCTTTGTGAGTCTTTCATCGCCTGCTCGCGCGTGACGGCGACTTTCTCGAAAACGTGGTTCGCCTTAATCTCCTTTTTCATCTCTTCCTCGATCTTCTGGAAATCCTCGGGCGAGATGCGATGCGAGAGTTCGACGTCGTAGTAGAAGCCGTTTTCGACGGGCGGGCCGGCGGCGAACTGGGCATCGGGCCAGAGGCGGAGGATGGCGGTGGCCATGACGTGGGCGCAGGAGTGCCGGAGGCGCTCCAGCTCGGACATCCTGGCGCGGTCGTCGAGAGTTTTGCGGTCGGACTGTAGCTTGGAAGCTTCCATAGGTGTGATCTTAACGCAAAGACGCAAAGACGCAGAGACGCAAAGTGGACGGAACGCGGTTGTGGTCGCAGACCCAGCTGCAGCTTCCTAAGATTGCCAGTGTCCTGCGGCGGGTGCTTCGCACATAGCCGCGCTCCGATTCGCAGTCTTCGCGTCTTTGCGTCTTTGCGTCTTTGCGTTTCATCGTCAGCAAACAAAAACGCCTCGAATTAAGCAGTTCGAGGCGTTGGAGTCCATCCGCGTTTTTCGGGATGAACGCTAAATCGTCGTTGTCGTGGTTCTGAACACGTGTTTCGGCACATCATCACGTTACGGAAGGATGGGGTGATTCGCAATCGAAATTCAGGGTGGTTCGATGCGCCTTACGTCTCTGAATTTCACTTTGCCTCGACCAGCTTCACGTAATCCAGACCGAACATGTGACTTTTCTTTGCCTTCGGGTTGGCGCCGGTGATTTCGACAGTCAGCTTGTGTTCGCCCGCGCTCAGGTCGCGCGTGCCCAGGTCGAGGTCGTCGGTGGCGATCACCCAGCCGTGGTAGAGGTCGATGGGTTCGCCGAGCTTCTCGCCGTCCAGCCACAGTTGCACGATGCCGTAATCCTCGGCTTTCGTGAGTTGAGCGAGCAGTTTGTATTTGCCGGTCTTCTCGACGGGCAGCGCCAGTTCGAGTTGGTCGCCCGGCCTGGCTCCGGTCCACCACAGTTGCGCGTCGTTGCTCCATTGATCGCCGTAACCGGCCATGTCCTGCGGCCTGGCATCGCCGCCGCTGCGATGCAAAACCCGCAGCGACTCACCTTCGATCGCGCCGGCCACTTTCTTCGCCGGCGGCAGCACGTAATAGCCGAGCCGCTCCTCCAGCGGCGCGGGAGAGTAGGGATCGCGTCCGCCCGGTTCGAGGTACCAGTACACCGTCGAGGCGTAGAGGGTGCCGCGCTGGTTCGAATAATACTTTTCGATGCAGCCTTCGAACTGTTTCTGGAACGGGACCTGGTCGGCGATCTGCCAGCGGTTGACGGAGATGTGCCCCCGGTTCCAGCCGTCGTTGTGCGTCTGGTTGTGGTAGGCGTGGTGGAACAGCTCCGGGCTGCTCCACGCGTAGCCGAAGTAATCCTCGGAACCGGTGCCGAACGTGGAGGGGAACTTTTCGCCGTCCACGAAGAATTTTTCGTCGCCCTCGCCCCACCAGCCGCCGCGGGCGTTCCAGATGTGCAACATCAGCCCGACGAACCGCCCCCGTCCGGTGGTCTTGAGAAACGGCCAGTCGATCTGCCGCTCGATTTCCGTGGGCAGAAATTCATCCCGATGCCACTTGGCGTGGAAACGGGCGTAGCGGGAGGCATCGCCCCGGAGCGGGGCGCGGCGGATTTCGTATTGGAGTCGGCGATCTTGTTTGCCCTGGTTGATGAATTTGATTGCGGCGCTTTTGGCGAACGGCATGAACCAGTTGGCGTAAAACCAGCCGTCCGCCGTCATCCCGCAAGGGAACGAGCGATACACATTGACGCCCGGCGCCGTGCCGAAGAAATCGCCGAGCGGCGCCCACACCGATGCCGGTCTCTCGCCGTCCCACGAGATCTGGAGGATGATTTCGCGCAGCGCCTCCCGGTCGGCGGGCGGCGGCGGGAGATCGGGTTTGACTCGGAACGACGTGATTATGCCGGGACCGTCGAGTTGGCTGCCATCGGAACCTCCATCTCCTTTCAGCGTTGTCTCGGTGATCGTCAGGGTGCCATCCGGGGCGGCGTAACGAGGTTGGCAATCGGTCAAAAGACGATTCGCTTCGTCCAGCGCCGCATTTTCCGCGGCAGACAGTTCGCGTTTGAACGTGGGTACCCGAGTGTCCCTGGGGAAGGTGGTATAGCCAAAGTGGTAATAGGCGCCCCAGCCTTCATCAGCGACAATCTTGCAGGATTTCTGATAGGGAATGGGAGTGTAATTGTTGCAGCCGTTGGCCACAGTGTGAACGAGCGCCGGGCGCGTGAACGGCTCGTTCTTGCGGTCGAAATAGCCTGCGAACGGCAGATCCACCGCGGGGACGCTCGCCCCGTCGAGGTAAATCCGAACATGGCCTTCCCTGGGCGCGGCGGACCAGGTTCGCCAGATACATCCCGGTCCCGGCATCTCCGCGAACACCAGCTTGCCATTCTCTTTCCGGATGATGCCATCGCCGTCGGCGTTGGCGTCCCAGTGGATGTATTTGCCCGTCTTCTCGTCGTATTGGCTGGCGCGGTCATAACTGGACCATTGCGCGGTCTTTTCGCCCGGTTCCGGGAGGATGGCGAGGTGTTCGAGATCCGTGAGCCGGCTCACCAGGTCCACGTAAGTCAGGTTGGACGGCGCTGAGTCGGCGCCGAAACTCAAGGCCACCGCAAGCAGCAGAGATGCGAGGGCTATTGTTGCAGGGTTGTTCGAGTGCCGGGGCGTGACCGCCGGGTCGAGCCTGGAGAGCTTGGGTTTCATGTCACAGATTTATAACCGCCGGCCGAGCTTTTGGATAGAATTAACCGAACGGTGTTGGACTGGAGGGTGCCGCTCCGTCTGTGCCCTGATCGAAAAGACGGAGCGCCAACCGTCCTGGCTCGCGGCGCTTAAGAAGGCCTCAAAACGGAGACAGTCGGACAGTCGTACAGTTCGGTAGGGCGAGACTCCCGGCGAGCCGCGGATCGGGTAAATCGCTCGGTTTCCGGCCCGCGAGGACGCTCGCCCCACCGACTTTTCGGCTAAATTGTACGACTAGCCAAACAGAGGCAATACTTGCCACGTTGCCGTTCCACCGTGGCTGCGGGCGAAGGACCGCCCGCGATGCATGATTCCGGCAACGCGCCGCCCGGATGCGCGTGTTTTCGTTTCAAGCGGAGCTTGAATTTTTGTCTGAATCCGTGGTCTAATACATGCGACAAACTAATGAATTGGACTGAGCAGCAGATTCAATCGGTTTGGGAAAAGGGCGTGGTTGCGGACAGGACCAATCCTCGGAAGTGGCGGAAGGACGCTTGTGGCGCCTGGATTTGTCGCGATCAATTTGGCAATCGCGATTCCAGCTTTGGCTGGGAGATCGATCCCATCACACCGGGGGAGAACGGGGGCGGGGACGATGTCTCCAACCTGCGCCCGCTTCAATGGAAGAACCTGACGCTTAAAAAGGATGGAATCTTGACTTGTCCGGTGATCGCCAGCGGCGGCACCAACCTCGACTTCAGCTAGCGGGACTCGATGGTTGGAGATTTGCCGATTGCTTCCGGAATCCCGGCTTGCACTTCCGGCTGGCGGGGATTCGAACTGCCGGCCAAACCCCGCGCCCGTGGCGGTCCTGGACCAAATCAATCATGGAAGCACTGAGAAGCGGAAACACCGATCTCCGACCTCGGGCTTCCGTGTTCAGGCGCCGAAGTGGTCGCGGAACAGCCAGGGTTTCACCCGCTCCAGCCGGGCGCATTCGCGCGCAATCCGGGTAATGGCTGGTTGGTAGCAATAGAGCTCGTTATCGGTGAGTTCGCCGGCTTCGAACCGGCGCCAAGCTTCGGCGGCGAAGCGTTTGACGGTTCCGGGCCACTCGTTGTTCGCCTCGAAAAGCGCCTTGGGGTGCAATCCGGGGAACAAGTAATAGACGGAACACCACGCACGAAGGAAGTCCTGCTTCGCAAGCTGCTCAAGCGATCTGCTCAGTGCCAGACGGACCTGGTCGCCCGCCGTCTGGAGCGAGTCGGGAACGTAGATCTCACTCTTCATGTTCCAAAGGCAAACAACAATAGAGAGCGTTGCGCGCTCTTTGCGAGCAGTACTTGCTCACATCTATTCAACGGTTATTCACCGACAATTCCCATTCAACCAACCGGTCGGAATTATCGTGCCGAACCTGGGCGTTGGGGATTAGAATCCCGCCAGTCGGAATCTCGGCTGCCATGCCCGCGAACGTCACACCGGAATACGAGAAAGCGGAGAAACGCTACCGTCAGGCAACCACGGACGACGAGCGGGCGTCGGCATTGCAGGAAATGCTGGCCACCATCCCGAAACACAAGGGGACCGAGAAGATGCAGGCGGACATCAAACATCGCCTGAGCGAGCTGCGGAAGGAACAACAGAAACCGGGTCACAGCAAAGGTCCGGATCCGTTCCACATACCCCGCAGCGGGGCCGGGCAGGTGGTGCTCGCCGGTCCGGCCAACACGGGCAAAAGCAGTCTGCTGGCCGCGACTACGAATGCCGCTGTCAAGGTGGCCGACTATCCCTTCAGCACCGCGGTGCCGCAGCCCGGCATGTGGTTTCGGGACTACGTTTCGATCGAACTCGTCGATACGCCGGCGCTGGCGCCCGAGCATGTGCCGACAGGATTGATGGGCACGATTCGCAACGCGGATATCGTCTGTGTGGTGGTCGAGGCTGGCAACACCGCGCTGGACCAGGTGGAGAGCGCGCTTTCCGTGCTGAGGGACCGCGGGTTGACACTTTGCACCGTGCCGTTGGACCGCCTGAATCCACATGATCCTGGGCGACGCTGCGGAATGATCGTCGTCAACAAGATGGAGACGGGCGCGCCAGAGGAGTTGGCAGCGCTCCGGGCGTTATATGGCGCCGGGGAAGTTCCCGCCGGCACAAGGTCGGGGCGCGATGAGAATGCCGCGGCGAGGGCCGGCCTTGAAGTGCTCCCGGTAAGCGCGCGCACGAAGGAGGGGTTGGACGCATGGTTCCAGCGACTGTGGGAACTGCTGGCCATGGTGCGCGTGTACGCCAAGGAACCGGGCAAAGCGCCGGAGCTGACCAGGCCGTTTGCGTTGCGGGCGGGTTCGACGGTGGCCGACCTGGCGAGGCTCATCCATCGCGATCTGCCGGAAATGATGAAGTTCGCGCGTCTGTGGGGACATGGCCGGTTCGACGGGCAGCAGGTGCACAAGACGGAGCGGCTGCAGGACCGGGATATCGTCGAAATCCACGAGTGATTATTTCGTCCGCAGCAATGCGGCGCGCGCCACCGCCACTTCTTTCCGTCTGGCGGCGTCCAAGCGCGGGTATTCGAGGTTGAGCGACTCCAGCGTTTCAACAATGACCGCGGCCGCCACCAACCGCGCGAACCACCTGTGGTCGGCGGGCACCACGTACCACGGCGCATGAGAACCGGCCGTGTGCCGGATCATGTCGTCGTAAGCGGTCATGTAGTGGGACCAGTACTGGCGTTCCCGGCTGTCCGCGAGGGAGAATTTCCAGTTCTTTTCCGGTTCCTCCAGGCGTTCCAGAAACCGCCGCTTCTGTTCCTGTTTCGAGACGTTGAGAAAGAACTTGCGGATTACAACGCCGCTGCGGCCGAGGTAACGTTCGAACGCGGCGATGTCTTCGCAGCGCTCTTTCCAGACATTCTTGGTGACGAGCTTTCGCGGCAGCTTCTGCCGGTCCAGCAATTCGCGATGGACGCGCACCACCAGGACTTCCTCGTAGTAGGAGCGGTTGAAGATGCCGATGCGCCCGCGCTCGGGCAGGCGGCAATGGCAACGCCAAAGAAAGTCATGATCCAATTCCTCGTTCGACGGCGCTTTGAACGAACAGACTTCGCAGCCCTGCGGGTTCACGCCGGAGAAGACGTGTTTGATGGTGCCGTCCTTGCCGGCGGCGTCCATGGCCTGGAAGATCAGGAGCAGGGCCCAGTTGTCCTGGGCGTAGAGTCTGGACTGCATCTCGCTGAGGTGTTCGAGGCTGCGGTCGAGCAGATCCTGCGCCTGGTCTTTCGACTTCAGTTTCCACGTGTCCCCGGGGTCGAAATTGTTCAACTGAAAGCCGCTGCCGTCGGAAATCCGGTAACGGTCCGCGAGGTCTTTGAGCGTGATTGCCATGATCCGCTTTGTACCCGAAAACCATCCGGCGCGCAATGACTGGAAGTCGGAAGCCGAAGGCGCGGAGCGGAATTTTAGTGCGGCGCGCGAGGCGGCCGCTACGATGTGCCTGATGTGTGACGCGTACCAGCGACTTCTCGATGCCGCGATCCAGCACCTGCGGCAACTGAGCGCCCAGGGCGTTCGTTTCGTGTCCGTATCGCCGGAAACTCTGGCGGCCCTGAACGCGGACGTGCGCGCGCCCGTGGCGGAAAAGAAGTCGGCGCCTCCGGTCCCGACGCCGCCCGCGCCCCGGTCGGCCGGCCTCGTTTCCGCGGCCGTCGCGGCCAGTTCCGGCTCGAAGCCGGCGGGGCCATCGCCCGCGGAACCGGCGCCGGCGATGGCGCTTGATTTATCCCTCGGTTTGCCCGGCGAAATGGCTGCCGATCCGGCGCCGCTCAATCCGGAAGCCAAAGCCGCGGCGTTCGCTGAATTGCGTCAACGCGCGCTGGTTTGCGTGAAATGTCCGCATTTGGCCTCCAGCCGCAAGAATGTCGTCTTCGGCGTGGGCAGCATCGACACCGAAGTGATGTTTGTCGGCGAAGCCCCGGGTGCCGATGAAGACGAGCAGGGCGAACCGTTCGTCGGCAAGGCGGGCCAGTTGCTCACCCGCGTCATCCAGACGATGGGACTGACGCGGGAATCGGTTTACATCGCCAACATTTTGAAATGCCGGCCGGATACGCCCGGCCAGAGCGCCGGGAATCGCAAGCCGACCGGTGAAGAGATGGCCACCTGCATTCCTTATCTGCACGAGCAGATTGATTTGATCCGGCCGAAAGTCATCGTGGCGCTGGGGGCGACGGCGGTGGAAGGGTTGCTCGGCAAGACGGTCGGCATCACGCGACTGCGCGGGAATTGGCGGACGTACCGCGGCCTGCCCCTGATGCCCACCTATCATCCGGCCTACCTGCTGCGCAACCAGGCCCTGGGCGAGAAACGCAAGGTCTGGGAGGACATGCTCCAGGTTATGGAACGATTGGGAATGCCGGTCAGCGAAAAGCAGAGGAATTTTTTCCTGAAGGCATGATCCGCGAATTTCGCGGATTTTCGCCGGTCTCAAGCACTCTGCTGAAACAGAGTGCTAACGGGAGTGCCCTCGCCATCCGCATTCGGAAATCCACCTTTCCCCGCGATTCGCGGATTGCACCGGCTTCCTTTTCCGCTATAAGGTGCGCCGGATGCTGAGAGCGTTCTTCAAACCGATCATCGCCTGGTATATGGCAACCCTCAAAAGCGGCGGCTACGCGCTGATCGCTTTACTGATGGCGATTGAAAGTTCTGTTCTGCCGCTGCCGAGCGAACTGATCATCCCGCCCGCGGCCCACCTGGCGCACACCGGTCAGATTCCGCTCAACCTTCCGGGCATTGTCATCGCCGGGACCCTGGGTTCGTGGCTCGGCGCGACGCTGATGTATTGGGCGGCGCGACTGGCCGGCCGGCCGCTGTTCATGCGCTACGGACGTTTCATATTGATCACCCCCGAGAAGATCGATGGGGCGGAACGCTGGGCGGCGCATTACGGCTCGATGGGCATTTTCATTTCACGCCTGTTGCCCGTTGTGCGGCATCTGATTGGCATTCCGGCCGGGATCGTGCGCATGGACTACAAATTGTTTTCGTTGTTCACGCTGCTGGGGTCCGCACTCTGGTGTTCGGTGCTCTGCTATGTGGGGATCAAAATGGGTGAGGACGAGAAGGTCATGGCTGGCGAGCTGCACCGCATTTCGCTCTGGCTCGGCGGCGCGATGCTCGTGCTGGGCGGACTTTACTACTTCTTCGTCCACCGCCACATGAAGGGCAAGAAGACGTAACCGCAGAAGCGCGGGAGCGGAGCAGTTTAACCGCGGAAGCGCGGAGTGGAACCGGATTTCCCGGACTTCCACCCTGCCAACGATGCTTTTCACCGTGAGAATGTCTTCCTCCTCTTCAGTGTTTCCGCTCCTCCGTGTTTCTGCGATGCCATTGCCGACGAGTCTTGCTTACCGATGTACGTTGATGAGCGTCTTGACCACGCGATTTCCGGTACACATTGACTGAAACAGTTGCGGCAACTGGCTTAACGGACGTTCTCCATCCACAAAATCCGCCGCGCGAATCACCCCCGCCTCGATAAACGCGAGCGCGCGGCGCACCGTGCGCGGGGTGTGATGAAAGCTCGCCATCAAGGTCAGATTCGAATAATGAATCAGCGTCGCATCCAGCGTAATCGTGGTGTCGGCGGGGCAGCCCCCGAAAAAATTGACGGTGCCGCCCTTGCGCACCAGGCGCACACTGGCCTCCCACGCCTCCGGCATGCCCACAGCCTCGATGACCCCGTCGAAATGCGCCCTGGAGGCTTCGCGGACCTTGGTGACCAGGTTGTGTCCATCGCCGACATCGATGATGTGGTCTGCGCCAAGCCGCCGCGCTGCCTCGAGCCGCGCCGCGCGACGACCCGCCACGGTCACCTCACAGCCGAGTCGCTTCGCCAACGCCACGAACATCAAACCGATCGGACCGGCTCCCAGGACCAGCACCCGCTGCCGGGCTTGCAGTTTTGTGTCTTCGATTCCCTGAACCACGCAGGCCAGCGGCTCGGCCAGCGCCGCGTCGGCAAAGGCCGTATCCGCCTTCAGGCGGAGCATGTTCTTTTGCACGATCCGCGCCGGCACGACAATGGATTCCGCATACGCGCCGTTCAGAAACAGCAAATCATCGCAGAGATTTTCCTGTTGGTGCCGGCAGTGGAAACACCTGCCACACGGAGCGGAATTAGCAACGACAACGCGGTCCCCCGCCCGCCACTCCGAACCTGACACCTGGCACTTGGCACCTGACACCTCGGAAATCACTCCCGCCAATTCGTGGCCGAAAACCGCCGGAGGCACGATCATCTTCGCGTGATAACCGCGCTTGAACACCTTGAGATCGGTGCCGCAGGTCAACGCCACTTCGATTCGGACGCGCACTTCACCCGGTCTGAGCGCAGGCGGGGGGACGTCTTCGATCCGGACATCTTGCTTGCCGTAAAGGATGGCGGCTCTCATGGGGGGATGTTCGGGGCGATTCACCGCGGAAGCAAAGGAAAAAACTGCTGGTGGCACAGTTTAGGCAAAGGGGGGGGCGAGCGTCCGTGCGAGCCGGAAACCGAACGATTTGACAGATCAGCGGCTCGCCGAGTCTCGCCCTGCCGGACTGGACCACTACCGGAAAACTCAGCTAGGGCAACCTTCGCGGCGGCGGCGCCTTGACGAATTCGGTCTTGCGCAGATAAATCGGCTCCAGTTTTTCGCCGGGAACAAAATCCTTCCGGCCCGCCGCCATTTTCGCGAGTGTGGCGGCGGACGGGAAGAGCATCCGGCCCGCCGGAAACCGACGGGTGATGTCGGGGCCGAGGAGAGCCTCGCCGGCCTGCTGGCGTGCGCTCAATTCGGCAAGGGTGGCCAATCGCAGGGGATCAACTTCAGAGTAACCCTCGGGGCTGAGTTCGTAGCGCGCCAGATAAAACTCGCCGCGTTGGGCATCCATCACAATGTTCACCAATCCCGTCAAGCCTTCGGCGCGGGCCTGCAGGGCGAGGCACTCGGCGCTGCTGATGCCTTGCAGTTTCACCGGGTGCGCCAATTGCCAGCCTTGCGCCAGGGCGAGGGACGCCCGAATGCCGGTGTAAGAACCGGGCCCGAGGCCGATAGCCAGACGTTCGATCTGCTCACGCTCCACTCCGGCGTCGCGCAGGACCTCCTCGATCATCGTCAATGCGCCCGTGGCGCCGCGGCCGGTCTCGACCATTTCCACCACGCTTCCGGGAAGGCGCAGCTCCGTCCTTGGAGGGCACTGCTCCGTCAGTGCCCCATCTTTCAGGCAAGCGACAGAGCGCTTCCCTCCAACATCCTCGTTGCCCGAGCCGGCCGCGGCGAAACCGCCATCCGGACAGGACAAAACCGCCACACTGCGTTGGGGCGAGGAAAACTCAAGCGCCAATATCTTCATAGGAAATCCGCCGCTCGGTTTCACTCAAAGTTGCGATGTTAACCCGCCGGTATGACCCGGGAAAAGCTGACGCCTGATATTTGAAACCGGGAACTTCGCCAAACCATCTTTCCGCCCACTCGATCACCGTCACGCCCGGGGCGCTCAGGTATTCCTCCAGCCCGGCGGCGATGATCTGCGCGCGCGTTTCGAGGCGGTACAAATCGAGATGAAACAGCGTGAGCCGCCCGCCGGCATAAATATTGACCAGCGTGAAGGTCGGCGAATGCACGCGGGCGGAAATGCCCATCCCGCGCGCCAGCCCTTTGACGAGCTGCGTTTTGCCCGCACCCAGGTCGCCCGAGAGGCCAATCACGAGCCCGCTGTGCGCTTCGTGTCCCCAGGCTTCGCCGAGCGCTTCGGTGTCCGCCGGGCTATGTGAAATGTTCGTAGCCATGAGCCGACAAAGGCCGCACGCCTTGTTCATCGCGAATATGGACGCCTTCGGTCGCGGTAATCTTGCCGATGCAGGTCAAAGGCAGTTCGGGAAACTCCTTTTTCCAGGCATCAAGCAGCGGCACGGCGTCCCGGCCGGCCACCGTGAACAGAAGCTCATAATCCTCCCCATCACTCAACGCCGCCAGCAACGGTGTCTTGTGGCTGCCGACCTGAGCCGGCGGCAGGCGCGAGCCGGCGCGAGGGTGGCTGCGGGAGGCTTCCTTGGCCGCCCGGCTGATGGGAATCGAGCGTGCCAGCAGCTCGGCGCCGACGCGACTCGCGTGCAAAATGTGGCGCAGGTCGCCGGCCAGGCCGTCGCTCACATCCAGCATCGCATGAATGGAAAAATGCCGCGCCAGCCAGCGGGCTTCCGCCAGGCGCGGTTCGAATTCGAGATGTTTTCCGGCAAGCGAGCCGCCGAGTTCGCCGGTGACGAAGATCGCATCGCCGGCCTCGGCGCCGGACCGCAGCGTGGCTTTGCCGCGCGGCACCTGGCCGAGCAGAGCCACCGAGACCAGGATGCGTTCGGGATTGGTCGTGGTCTCACCGCCGACGATGGCCACTTCGTGTTTCCGCGCCAGCGCACTCATTCCCGCATAAACCCGTTCGACGCTGTCGGCATCAAAATTGCGGGGGAGCGCCATCGTCACCAGCGCCGCGGCGGGCGTGCCCGCCATCGCGGCGATGTCGCTCAAGCAGCGGCCCAGCGCCTTGTGCCCGATTTTCTCCGCCGGCGTCTCCGCTGTAAAATGAATCCCCTCGACCACGGCGTCCGTCTTGAAAAGAAGCAGCCGATCCGGCAGGCCGAAATCCAGCACCGCGCAGTCATCGCCGGTGCCGACGACGACTGAGGCGTTGACGGGCAACCCGCGCGTGAGGCGGGAGATCAGCTCAAATTCCTTCATGATTGGGCCGGCAGGCGATTAAGCCATTCGCTCAGAAAAAGCGCCGCAAAATTCATGGCGTTGAACAAAGCATGCGCGGTGATGGGCGCCAGCAGATTCCTGGTTCTTTCGTACAGCCAGATCAAGCACAGCGCCAGAACGGTCAAGGGGAGGAACGTGACCAGGTTGAAATGAATGGCTCCAAACAGGAGCGACGTTCCCCACCAGGCGAGCCGGGGAAACCCCCGCTGCTTTATCATCGGATACAGGATGCCGCGGAACAGGATTTCTTCAGCCACCGGCACAACCAGGATGGCGGCGATTCCCAGCAGAAGCCCGCAGGTCCAGGATTCCGTCGAGCGCAGCACCTGCACCGCCTCTTGCTCCTGGGCGGGAACATGAAGATGGTCCAGGACCAAAGCGGAGGTGGACTGCAATCCCCAGGCGAGGGGCAAAAAAATAAAAGCCACGGCCATTCCCAGGAGCAAGGCCCGAGGCTCCTCCAGTGTGAGTCCGAAAGCGTCGGCCCATCCGATCTGGTGTTTTCGCAGAAACCCATGGACTAGAACCAGGGCGGCTCCCTGAAAACTGAGCATGGCGATCAACACCTCGAGAGCCGAGTGCTCCACTTCGGCCGGCTGGGCTGGCCCCCGCATGGCCCCCCAGGTCAGCGACAAGCCGCCGTAAAAGCAGACCAGCAAAATGACGGCGTTTCGCGCGAACCGATCGGGCTGCCACGGCCGGCCGAGGACGACCAGCGCGCTGGCAAACAATCCCAAGGCTGCCACAGTCAGGATCAGGGAGGCGGTCGCATGGGTTGGCCGCGGGTTCAGAAGAATGCCCAGCGCCGAGTTCATCGACGTGCCCATGAACATGCAGATCACGAGCCTCGCAAAGAGGCGCAACGCGGCTTCCACTCTCCACGGTTTCTCCGGCAGCATGAATCCAACCTACACAAGTCATACCGGAGACACGATGGAAAAGTCAGTGGCGCGGCTCGCGAAGACTTTCAGGGGCGGTTTCCGCCGCGACTCAGGCGCGCCCTGAACCCGTGAACAGACGCGTTTTCGGTCTTGAGTGTCATTAGTGAGTCAGGACCGACCTCCAGTGATGGCTCGCAATCCCAGGACCCGATCAATCAAGACTTCCAAGCTCTGGCTGATGCGATTTCCAACAACCAGGTTGACACGCCTGGCTGCCCCTTTGCAATGCGCGGTGCCGCGTCATCAGCTTCAGCCAGCGGGAAACCTCGAACTTCGAACATCCCACATCCAATGGCGGAGGGCCGAAGCAAAGGCCGCAAGTCAAGCGCCGGTCAGCACCGGACAGTTTGTCTCTGTTGCCTGCGAACAGTTCTCAGGTGACGGTAGCCAACCAGCTTGTGCCGCTGTTCATCCCACAGACGGAAGGTGAAGGCTTTGAAGCTGGAGAATAACGTAACGGGCATCACGGTCTGAAACAGCAGCTCGGCTTGATGACACTTTTCCAGGTAGTAATTCGGAATTCGCGGGCTGAGATGATGGATGTGATGAAACCCGATGTTGCCCGAGAACCATTGCAGCACCTTGGGCAGTTTGTAGAATGAACTGCCTTTCAACGCAGCCGTGACATAATCCCATTTGCCGCCGCGTTCCCAATAGACCCCCTCGAATTGATGCTGCACATAGAACAGCCACACACCCGCCGAGCCGGCCACCGTCAGCACTGCCAACTGAATGATCAGGTAGGCCTTGAGGCCGAAAATCCAGATCAACCCGGCCGCGACGGCCCCCGCCGCGAGATTCGTCCAATAGACCGAGTAGCGCTCCCGCGAGGGCGCCTTGATTGAGGGCACCCGCTGTTTCATGAGAAACAGGAACAGCGGCGCCAGTACGAAAAGGACCGCCGGATTGCGCGCCAGCCGATACGCGAAACGTTTCCAGCGCGACGATTCCAGATATTCCTGCACGGTCAGCGTCCACACATCGCCCGTGCCGCGCCGGTCCAGATCGCCCGCGCTCGCATGATGGATGGCATGTTCCCAGCGCCAATGATAGAACGGCGTGAACGTCAACACGCCGGTGATCGCGCCCAGGATGTGATTGGCCTTCGGCAATTTGAAAAACGATCCGTGCCCGCAGTCATGAAAGATGATGAACACCCGCACCAAAAACGCGCCGGCGAGAACCGCCAGCGGCACACTTAGCCACCAGGACACTGAGAGGCTCAGGTACATCAAATACCAGAGCGCCGCATAAGGAACCAGCGTGTTAACGATTTGCCAGACGCCTCGGCCGACCGACGGCTTCTGGTATCGCGCTACAATTCGTTTCCAGGTCGAAGTGTCTGTTTGGCTCTCGCCTTCGGTGAGAATTGAATCATTTATCATAACATTACGCACTGCTTTCCAAGGATCGCCAAGAGATGGAAACCAAGTCTTGGAAGGCTGCTGCGGAAACGTACTCCTGAATCGGGGTGACGGCAACATGCGGGAGAAAATCTTTTGAATTGGTGGTTGTGAATACTTCAGCGCGGGGTATAATAGGCTCGATTTTGACCAAGCCTTTTGGGGCAGTTTCCAGAGTGTCCTTTCTTGTTCGGCCGAATTCAACGTCTATCATGATGCCCCCGCGAAAAGCGAACCCTCGGGCGGAACACCGCCTGCGTGAACCTGGCTATGTCTGAAGTTAAACTAAGAAGAGGAGAGCCGGTCGAGAAGGCCCTGCGCCGGCTCAAGAAGCAACTGGACCGCGAACAAACCCTGCAGCAGGTCCGCCTGCATCGGCGCTTCGAAAAGCCGAGCGCCAGGAAACGCCGGAAGCAGAAGGCGGCCCGGTTCTCGGCGATGTTGAAGGCGCGCCATGCCGACGTGTGATGTTCAGGTTGCGCGGCCGGCCGTTTCGGCCCGCGAACGAAGAGGATGCAGATGGCGCTTGCTATTTGGGGGAAATGGTCGAATATACGTTTGTTTCAAAGATTGACTGCCACCCTCAGCACATGGTGAATCTTCAGTTGAACGTCGTTCAGTGATGATTTGAAACCCGATCGCCGGGAACAGTCTGGGAAAGGGTAACAGGTCTGAATAACAGTGTCCTTATGAGCACCAAATTATATGTGGGAAATCTTTCCTTTGATGTCACGGAAAATGACGTTCGCGAGATGCTTTCACAACACGGTCCGGTGAACGAGATCAATATCATCATGGATAAAACCACCGGTCGCGCTCGTGGCTTCGCCTTCGCCACCATGAACACCGAGGAAGGGGCCAAGGCCGCCATCCTGGCCTTGAATGGCAAGGATTGGAAAGGCCGCGCGCTCACGGTCAACGAAGCCCGCCCGCGCGAGGAACGATCCGGTGGCGGTCGCGGTTATGGTGGCGGAAGCCGTCCCCGACGCTATTAGCCGTCGGGCGGCACGCCCGCGCTCCCCATTTCGCCTGAATCGTCCCGGCTGGAGCGGCGGCCCTGTTTCATTTCCGCATCGGGCCGGGTTGCGCCGCGCGGCGCCGTGGAGGCGACGCAGCGCGTCCCTGCCTGCCGGGAAATTGCTTTTGGCAGATGCTCCGATAAACCAACCCCGCCCCCTTCACGATTCAGTTTTATGCGCCGTACTTGTCGAACATTCTGGCGTTGGCCTGCATCAGGCGGATGAGGTATTTGGCCTCGAAGATGCCCAGCGAGCCGAGATTGGCGCCGGTTTCGGTAAACCGGTCCAGCTTGTCCGAACCGCTCAGGGCGGAGTGCAGGAGCACCGGTTGCGGATGCCACGAATGACCTTTCACCGCGCAGGGGGTGGAGTGATCGCCGGTAATCACCAGCACGTCCGGCCTTTTCTGCAACAGGATCGGCAGGGCTGCGTCGAACTCTTCGATGGCCCTTTTCTTGGCGTCGAAATTGCCGTCTTCGCCGTATTTGTCGGTGTATTTGTAGTGGATGAAGAAGAAATCGTAATTGTCATGTTCGGCGAGGTACCGCTCGAATTGTTCCCGGATGGTCTGGAGTCCTTCAATTTTCTTCATGCCGACGAGCTGCGACAGGCCTTTGTACATGGGGTACACGGCCAGCGCGGCCGCGCGCAGCCGGTAACGCTCTTCGAACAGCGGGACGTGCGGCTGGTGCGCGATGCCGCGCATCAGAAAACCATTGGCCGGTTTTTCCCTGGCAACGACCGGCAGCGCCGCCTTGTAGAAATCGGCAATCAGCTTCGCTGTTTTCCTCTGCTTCGCATTTTTCGGATCGCGCGGCTTGACTGTGGGAATGGCAAAACCCTCGCGATTCGGGTCGGCGTCGGTCACCGGTCCTCCGAGTCCCTGGCCGCGGAACACGACGACGAACCGGTGTTCTTTTCCCGCTTTGATGATGACCTGGGTGGCGCCGATTGTCTTCACCCTGGCGGAGAGCATGGCGCAGAGTTTTTCGCAGGTCTCGGTGGGAATGCGGCCGGCCCGACGGTCGGTGACGATGCCTTTGGGGTCGAGCGTGGCGAAGTTGGCACGGGCGCAGACGTCGCCCGGTTTCAGTTCCATGCCCAGACCGAGCGCTTCGATCACACCGCGGCCCACCTGGAATTCCAGCGGGTCATAGCCGAACAGGCTGAGATGCCCGGGCCCGCTCCCGGGAGTGATGCCTGGCGCGACCGGGATCATGCGGCCTTGCGCCGATTCCCGGGCGAGCAGATCCAGGTTGGGCGTGGCGGCCGCTTCGAGCGGCGTCAGTCTGTTTTGTTCCGGGGTGGCGATATCGCCGAGTCCGTCCAGGACCACGAGCGCGAGCTTCGCGTTGGTTTTTAAAGTCAATTCCGGATAAAGAGCGTCCAATTTCATATGTTTGAGTTCGGGTTCAATATTGGGAGGAAGCGGGCGAGTGCGTCAACGGTAGAATGAGCTTCGGCGTCGCTTTGTTCCTTCGTTTCTTTGTTGTTCAACTTGAGGCCACGCCGCGCTCGGACAAGACTCCTGTTTTTTTGCTGCGAGGGCCGTGATTTGGGCTATTTTGTCCGACGACCGGCGGCCGAAAGCCGCGGATGAGCGATGGACGAACCCGAATTGGCGGAAGCAACGAATCAGTCCGGCATCAGTCGCGTGGGCAAGAGGTTGGCTGCCATGCTGGCGCGCCCCGCGTTCATGGGACTGCTGTTGGCCGTGGTGACTGTTGCCGTGTTTTGGCCGGTCAGAAACTGCGACTACATCAATTACGATGACCCCGTTTATGTAACCTCAAACCCCCACGTGCGACAGGGTTTGACGGCGAACGGCGTGGTTTGGGCCTTCACCACCATCCACTCCAGCAATTGGCATCCGCTGACGTGGCTGTCGCACATGTTCGACGTGGAGTTGTTTGGACTGAAACCGGCGGGTCCTCACCTTGTCAACCTGCTGTGGCACACGGCCAATACCGTCCTTTTGTTTCTCGTGCTGAGGCAGCTCACGGGGGCTCATGGACGCAGCGCGCTGGTGGCGGCGCTGTTCGCGTTGCATCCCCTGCATGTGGAGTCGGTCGCCTGGATTTCCGAGCGCAAGGATGTGTTAAGCACATTTTGGGGGTTCCTCGCAATCGGGACCTACGGCAGGTATGTTCAGGAGGCAGAGGGCAGAGGGCAGCGAGCCGAGGCCGGAGATCAGAAGTCAGAGGGCCGAAGTCCGTCCTTCACCCTGCGTCCACTGAGTTCCGGCAGCTACCGGCTCGCGTTGTTGTTTTTTGGGCTGAGTTTGATGACCAGGCCCATGTTGGTGACACTGCCGTTCGTGCTGCTCCTGCTGGACTACTGGCCGTTGAACAGGATGTCCGGGTTCAGGCGCCAGGCGTCAGGTGGGGAGAGGCTCGGGGCGCCGGGAACTCTGATATGGGAGAAGCTTCCTTTTTTGCTGTTGAGTGCATTATCGTGCGCGATCACGTTGTTTGCCCAGCACAAGGCGCTTGTCTCCCTGGCCAGTTACCCGTTCAGCGTGAGGGTGGGAAACGCTCTGGTTGCCTATGCCCGCTACCTGGGCAAAGTCTTTTGGCCCACGGGCCTCGCGTTGCCCTACCCGCACCCCGGGCAATGGCCGGTCCTGTGGGTGGTCGGTTCAGCCCTGCTCGTGGCCGGTTTGTCCGCCGTGGCGCTGGGGTTGGGCCGCAAACTGCCTTTTTTCATCACGGGTTGGTTTTGGTTCCTGGGAACGTTGGTGCCGGTGATCGGCTTGGTCCAGGTGGGCATTCAGTCCATGGCCGACCGTTACACGTACGTGCCGTTGACCGGACTGTTTATCATCGTGGTTTGGGCTGCGGGGGCGGGAGTGGCACGGTGGCGGGCGCCGAAGATAGCGACGAGAGCCGCGGGTGTGTTGGTCCTTGGCGTTTGTGCGATGCAGACCAGGGGTCAATTACAGTATTGGCGGAACAGTGAGACCTTGTTTCGCCATACGATTGCGGTGACCGAGAACAATTATCTGGCTTACGACAACCTTGGCTTTTATCTGACCTGCCACGGGCAATCCAAAGAAGCGCTGGAGCTGTATCGCCAGGCGCTGCGGATCAATCCGGCGGATTACCTGGCTTACAACAACATCGGCTTTTGCTATTACCTCCAGAGCCGGCTGGACGACGCGATCACGAACTATCGCCGGGCGCTGCGGATCAACCCAATCGATCCGAGCGCGCTGAATAATCTGGGCACCGTTTTGATCGGTCGGAAGGAATATGCGGAGGCGATCAACTGTTTGAAGGCGGCCTTGCGGTCCCGGCCGGATTACCCGGATGCCCGCAACAATCTCGGGGTCGCTTTGGACAAGGTCGGCAGAACCACCGAGGCCATCCAGCAGCTCAGCCAGGCTCTCCGGCTCGACCCGGGCAATGCCGAAGCGCACAATAACTTCGCCAACGCCCTGATTGCCGAGGGGAAGATCGATGCCGCAATCGAGCATTACCGCCAGGCGCTCAAGCTCGAGCCGGATTTCAGCCAGGCCTTGGACAATCTCGGTTATGTGCTGGCCTGCAAGGGGCGATTGGATGAAGCGCTCGCCTGCTACTCCCGAGCGTTGGAACTCAAACCCGAAGATGAAATGATCCACAAAACGCTTGGCAAAATCCTGGCTCAAATGGGCAGGAATGAGGAGGCGATCAGGCATTTAACCGAAGCGCTGCGTCTGGTGCCGATCGATGCCGAGGCGCACTTCGATCTGGGCTGCCTGCTGGCGGAGAGCGGACGCCGGGATGAGGCCGTCAAAAGTCTGAAGGAGGCCCTGCGGCTGAAACCGGGCTACACGGATGCGGAACGGGAATTGCGGGCGCTGGACACGCGGCCGCCGGAATAGCCGGGCGGCGACTCGCACGCACCCATGAGTAAACCGAGCCCCAGCGCATCCGGAAAGCGGAACGGCAGCGGCCGGCCGGGCAGTTAGTTCTTCCTGACAATGGTTTCCAGAACCCGCTCTGTCCCGCGCCGCAGGGCTTCGCGATCCGCGGAATTCAGACTGTGGGGATCGAACCGGTAACGGTAGTGCAGGCGCAACAACGCCTGCAGCGGGCGGCCCACTTCCGCCACCGCCGGGTCAAGCGCCGCACGCCGCAGCCAGGCGGAAAGCGGTTCATCGGGTCGCCGCAACACACCCCGGTCCTCGAGTTTCCTTTCAATCAAATAAAACTCGGAGTCGCGCCCAGGCCATGGGACCGGCGCGCCCGCGGCCGCGTTCTTGTGATGTTCGCGTTTCCGTTTCCGGCGAAAAATGATCCGGTAAAGCAGGAACCCCAGCATGGGCGCCAGCAGGAGCAACAGATAGCGGCGGAGATGAGTCTGTCCCCAGCGTAACTTCGAAAACTCGAATCGCATCCAGGACCAAAAATCCGAGAGCCGTTGCCACGGCGATGCGCGTTTCGATTCCTCACCCACCCAGGACGCAGGCGTGGTGTCGAAGTCCTGCCACGTGTGGGTGCGGTCATCCCACACCAGACACCAGGCGTGCGCATCGCGCTGGCGGACGACGTAACCGTGGCTGGCAGGTTCGTGAACCACATAGCCGACCGCGTATCGGGCCGGAATCTGCAGTCTGCGCAGGAGCAACACGGTGGCGGTGGCGAAGTATTCGCAATGCCCGCGGCGGGTGTGCAGGAGAAAGCGGCTCAATGGAGTTTCATCCGTGCTCGCGGGTGGTGGCTTCTCCTGCCAGGTGCTATAGGTGAATTGAGTCTGGAAAAAGCCATTGATGATTTGCAGCTTCTGGTCGTTGCTTTTCCCTTCGAGCTGCAACCCGGAAATGACCCGATCCAGCGCCGGTTCTTCGGCGCGCGAAACACTCCCATCCAGGCGAAGGCTCCGATAATATGGGGTAGCCGGATTCACATCGGGCGGCGCATCAATCGTGGCCCCCGGGCCGAAGCTGGCATCAAAGATGACGAGGCCCGGTCCTTCGGCAAGCACCGCGCCCACGCTGTTTTTTCGAAGCAGAAAAACCGGGAGGTTCTCCAGGCCGCCGCAGCCTTCCGGCAGCGGAAGCAAACCCGCCGGGTTCCGGGTTTCCGGCGACACGCTCTGGAGATAGCAGGCGATCTGAACTTTGGCGGTGTTGGTTTTGTCGGGCAGCAACATCCACGTGGTGCCGTTCGTTTCAGATTGCAGGCTTTCAAAATCCAGTTGCGGCATGCTTTCATACCAGAACGGCGATCTAAAGGAACGATAACTGGCTTCGCGCAGGTAGGTGGGCGGGTTGCCGATCTCAGGTTTGAGCCGGATCACGATGCGGCCGGACTGCTTGAGCCGGCCTATGCTCCCAATGGAAGTCGTGCTACAGGCGGGGTCGGATCGGCGGCGGACAAACCGCGAGAACAAGTCCGGTTCGAGATTCATGATGTAATTCTGGAGCCGGCCGAAGTTTTGCTGCCCGACATAGCCCAAGAGCATGGCCAGCGCCAGCGTTCCCACCCAGGTCACAAGGCCAAAACGCCGCGAGCGTTGCGGCCACAGCGCCCAGGCCAGCAGCAGGGCCAAACCCCAGAAATACAGGCTGTTCTCGCTGGGGTGCGTGCTGGCGGCGAACAAACACAGGGCGAAATAGGGGAATGCGGCATTCACACCGCGGCCGGGCGGCGAAGGCTGGCCATTCTTTCCGGCCTGCTTCCAGCGCCAGCGCGAGATGCGGGAGATCGTGGACCAGGGGATTTCTTCCCGCGCACTGTACGCCTGCGCGGCAACAAACAGGAAGAAGATCATGGGCAGCCAGCGAAACAAGGCGGTGGCCGTGCGGGCGCCGCTCTGATTCGCGAGCGCCGGGTTCTGAAACATGTGGCTGAACCGGGACGGCCCTTCGTTGGCGGTGAACGCGTAGACCGCGGCCGACAGAAACAACACCGAACATAACATCCAAACGTGGTTGAAATCCTCGTCGGAAAACTCCCAGCGAGCTTTGATCAGGCGCGCGCTTTCCAGCACGACCCCCATGACGGCGCCCGCGACCAGGAAACCCGATTGCCAGCCCCAGAAGAGCAGCGCCGCGCCCAGCAATAGCGGAGGGGTTTTCATGCCAGCTTCGCCAGACCTTGTTCGATCCGGCCTGTCTGCAACAGATGAAACCGCTGCGGTTCATCCCGCAGCGGACCCGGGTCCAGCGATTGTCTCTGACCGGCGTCGGTCAGGACCACGACCAGCGCCGGCAGGCCCAGCGCCTTGAGCTTTTTCACCAGGTTCTGCCGCGGCTCATCCCAGGCCAGCAGCACGCAAATGGATCCGCTCAGGTTGGCCGCGTGGTCCAGCACCAGGCTTTCCAGGGTGCGGAATGGCCTGTCGGCGCAGGCACGCACCGAAGCGAGGATTTCCAGAATCTGGTCCGTGTGCGCCAACCCGCGCCCGGCGGTAAAACAGTACGCCTGCGGACCGACAAACAGGAGGTCGAGCAGGGACTCTTGATCCAGAACGGTGCAGGCAAACGACGCCGCCACCGACACCGCTTCTTCAAAAAGCTCGCTCTGCGGATCATCGATGAACGTGTCGAGCAGGAGCGCATGCCGCACGAAGAACTCGTCCTCGAACTCCTTCACGATCGGTTTGCCCGCCTTGGCCCAGCTTCGCCAGTGAATGCGCCGCAACGGATCGCCGCGCCGATAATCTCGCAAGGCGACGAACTCTTCGCTTTGACCCACATCCGAAGCGAACGTCACCCCGCCCTGCTGGTATTTCGTCCTGCCCGGCAACGCGATGGCAGGAAGGGGGTACCGTTTGGGCAGGATCAGCACCGTCTGCGGCAAAGGCACCCTGGCAAACGAGCGAAACAGGCACAGCGGATCCGGGCGTGCCAGGGTCAGGCCGCTGAAGCGCAGGGCGCCGCGCCGCAACGGCGTCAGTTCGATGGCGGCTTCGGCCTGCTGATGCGGCGGAATCGGCGGCACCGCCGCGTCCTTGACGGCCGGCGTTTTGAAGGGATCAGCCCGGCGCCGCATGACGGGGCGGAAGGAGCGAATCCATTTCCGATCGGCGCGCTGCCCCGCCAGCCATTCGCCGTAAGCAGGCCACGGATTCCCCAGGTTCTCGAGCAGCGTCAAACCGCGTTGCGGTTTGGGCGTGAGATTGGTCACGCGGACACGATAGCGGAGGGGAGTTCCAGCCGTGCCGAACCGCGGCAGCAAACGCTCGGCCGAAAAACGGGCCGGGAAGAAAAAAACGAAGGGCACCGACACCAGCAGCAGGAACAGCAGCAGGGCAAAACCCTGGTATGCCACCATGTTGTCCGTGTCCAGCCCGGTGATGGCAAGCACGAGGCACCCGCCCAGAACGGCCAGGCCCGGCCGCGTCACCCGGCGCGGAACCCGGTGCCGCACCGCTGAGATGAAGCGGTAGGCGCGATAAAGAATTTTGAATAGCGGGTTCACGGACCGGTTTCCGTGTTTTATCCGTCATGCCGGCACGGGCAGTCTCTTTACGACTTCTTCCACCACCCCGCGCGCGGTGAGACCAGAGAAGCGGGCCTGCGGTTCCAGGAGCAGCCGGTGCGCCATCACGGGAACGGCGAGTTCCTGAATTTGCTCCGGCGTCACAAAATCGAGGCCGTCGAACAATGCCAGCGCCTGAGAAGCTTTCATGAGCGTCAAGGCGGCGCGCGGGCTGGCGCCCAGTTGCACGCCCGGGGCCGAGCGGGTGGCGCCCACCAGGTCCACGACGTAGCGCTTCAATTCCTCGCTGACGCGCACGTTCTCCACGGCCCGCCTCAACACGAGCACATCTTCGAGCGACGCGCAAGGTTTCAGTTGATCCAGCGGATGATTGTGTTCCTGGGCCGTGAGAATGGCGACTTCTTCGGTGGGTTGCACGTAGCCGAGCATGGATTGCATGGCAAACCGGTCCATTTGCGCCTCGGGCAGCGGATAGGTGCCTCTGAACTCCACCGGATTCTCCGTGGCAATGACGAAGAACAAATCCGCCAGGTTGCGCGCTTCGCCGTCCACGCTCACCTGGCGCTCGCCCATGGCTTCCAGCAAAGCGGATTGGGTCCGGGGCGAGGCGCGGTTGATTTCATCGGCCAGCAGGATGTTGGTGAAAATGGGGCCTTCATGGAAGTGGAACTGCTGGTCGCGCTGGTTGAAGATGGACACGCCCAGGATGTCCGAGGGCAGCAAGTCGGGGGTGAATTGGACCCGCTTGAACCGCGCGTCGATCGATCGGGCGAGGGCTTTGGCGAGGGTGGTCTTGCCCGTTCCGGGAAAATCTTCCAGCAGCACATGCCCGCCGCTGGCCAGCGCTGCCAGCAGCTCGCGCGTGGAATCGGCCTGGCCCCGCATCACTTTGGCGATGTTGGCCGCAATTCGCTGGTAAATCTCCCGCGCAGTCTCCTGAGTGTTGGTGGTGGCGGTCGTCATTTGTCCTTTAAGTGATACAACATCGGAAACGGGAGAAGGTTTCGGCAAACTCGCCGCGTCCATGAATTGGCCTGGTTCCGTCGTGGCCGACATGGAGCCAATGTAATGGCACCGCCTCAACGGCGCGAATCATTTCCCGGCCTCCCGATCGCCACCGATGTGAACGCCGACAGTTGGATCCATGCCGGCTTCTGCGGGAGACCAGCCATCAAGCGATCAAACCCTCGCCCGCGGCGAGTGCTTGACCATCATGGGGATGCTGGCCTGGCTTTGGCCGTCCAGCAGAATATCGATCGCGTAAAGCCCTGGAGTTTCGAATTTCAGTTGCTGGATGTTCACGATGTAATTGCGCGTGCCGAAGTGCGAATCGCCGGGCAGGACCACTTCCACGGGAATATCGATGCCGGGCATGATGGACCGTCCGTCGGCATCGACAAAGTTCAAGCGCAATTGGTGCGCGCCTTCGTCCTCGTGGCCGAACGTCACGCGCAGCGCGATGGAGCATTGGGGATGCACGGCGGGCAGTTGCTGGGTGTAAATGGTGTCGAAGGCGCCGAGCAAATTCAGCTTGCCATCGTCATCCGTGGCCGCATCGCACAACACCGCAACTTGAATGTTCATCCGGGCACCATTAGACACGAATTCTGCAAATTGGCACGAACTTCTTTTCCCTCGCAGCCGGCGCGAGAGCAAATCGAAACGACCGCTCAAGGAGAGCTGACGTGATTAGTCGCGGGAAGGCTGATGGTTCCCAGGTCCAACTCGCTGCCCTCCGCAACGGGCCCCTCCGGAACCTGCACCTCTGTTTCCAGTCTCGTGTAGCCGACACAGACTTCCAGCTTGTAAGTCCCGCTGTCAACTCCATCCGCCCAAAACGACCCGTCCGAAGCTACCACGAGCGGAATGGACCGGAATTGTCGGAGGTAACTGGCGCCCGCCTCCGATTGCCAGAAATTGACGCGCCAAAACCCCGCCGCATCAAGGGTCAAACCGACCGGCTGTGGAAATGGCTGGTTACTGCGGTTCAAATTTGCATAGAGCGTTTGTTTAGCCCAATCAGTGACGCGGCCCGCTTCCGCGGTCAACTTTCCAACAACTGTCCATCCGCTGCCACCAATCTGCGCGACGGCCGTTTCGCCCGGGCGCACCGTTACTTCGGTTAGATCTGAAATGGCCAAGCCGACGCCCCGGTTCAAAGACAGACTAAACTGCCCCGGCGGCACGTCCTCAAAAACGAACCGACCATTGCTGTCGGGTTTGGTTCTGAAGGTGCTCGGGTCAAACCGAACGGCTCCGCTGTAATGCATGGCTGCGTCGTCCGTCAACTCAACGGAATAAAAAGGCCGCGGTCGGCGGGCCACTGCAACCGTCCCTTCGATGCGACCCCAGGGCTCCAACCGGAGAGTGACTGGTTGACTGCCGTTGCCCAGCCGCTGCCTGGCGAAACCGGTTTCACAAGCCGCCGCCACGGAATGAGCCTGCGAATCTGGACTGAATTCAAAGAAACCACGGGCGTCAGCCGTGCTTGAAATGAGACGCCCCGACCCTAGCAGGAGGAACCTGCGCCGACCGAGCCAAGCGTCGTTTTCGAGCGTGAGCAAGGCCACTTGCGCCCCGGCGGCGGGCGTCCCGTCGGGCAGAAATACCCAGCCGCGGATAGGTCCGCTTCGGGTCGAGTGCTTCAGCGCAAATTGAAGTGTGCCCTCAAAAGCGGGTGACAACGGCGCCGAGTCTCTTGTTTCATACCCCTCGGCCTCCACATGCACCCACCAAGGCCGGCCAGGCTTGATGGACTCTGCGAACCGGAGCCGGAAAAATCCATTGCTTCCAAAGCAAGCAGCCTCGGGTTCCCGATCGAAACCGCGGAACACTTTGAATGCAGCCACGGGGTCGCCCGTCTCCGCATCCACAACGTGCCCTTCGACAGTCAACGCCCGCTGCAGCGTAAAGACATGCTCCTGGCCGTCCGCCGGCACGAGGATCCCAGTCTCTAGGGCGAAACCTTCTTTCAGAATGCCGATTTGGAGCATGCCGTTGGGCGCGGAACTCCACTCAACGCGCCCATCAGACCCGCTGTCCGCCTGCCATATCGTTGCGGACGCCTCGCCGTGTTCGCCCCAGCATTGCAGCCTCACCATAGCACCGGGCACTCCGGCGCCCTGCTCGTCCACTAAGCGCAACCGCAGCACGGCCCCGGTTTTGAGCCGGATTTCAACAGGCTCCATGCCCGGCTGCACTTTAATCCTACGATACTCAGGCGCAAAACCTTCGGCTGTGGCCGTAAAATCGTAATTTCCCACAGCGAGTTTGGGAAGGACAAATCTCCCATCGAAATCCGTTCGGGACTCCAGCCTATCGATCGGCTGATCCAATACTGATGCTTTATGGGCAACTTTCACGCCGCCCAAGGGCTGCCCAGCTTGATCCGTGACACGGCCGGTCAGTGTCAGGCCGGGATTCAATGTTGTGACCAGTGTTCCGGCCCACAATGCACGGAAACTTTCGCGTTTGAGGTCTTCGTCCGCCTGGTCAGGATGGCTTGATTCGATCTGGGCATCAGCGAAGCTCGGGTGTCTGGCCTGTAGTTTGTAGCCCTCGTTTTGCGCGGGGATCACCGAGCAAGCCCAGTGTCCGCTGGCGTCAGAACGGGCCACTGGAACATCGACGAAATCTCTAAACCACCGCATCCAGATTTCAGCATCGGTAATGGGATTGCCCGCCTCGTCCCGCAGCCAGCCGCCGATCGAATTCGTCACCCGCTCGGCGCGAAGCGTGTAGTCTTCAGGAAGGGGGTTGCCAAGATATGGAAGCCAGGTTACGAATCGCGCGCCCCAGCCGGACGAGATCAATCCAACTTCCAACGACCCCGTTCCGAGCGGCACCGGCACATCGCAGGAACCGGATCTGTCCGTCATGAGATCAAAGCGTTGCTCCCATCTTTTTGCCGTCTGGGTGCTCAGTGCCAGCCTGGCGTAGGCCACCGGGACCCCCGTGTTTTGCTCGATGACATGAAAGCGCAGCACATTGCCACGCGACCTGCCCGCGCGCCTGATTTCAGAGTTGGTCGTGCCCCGAAGGTCAGCCGATTCGTTTTGAGCAACCGCTTCCGCCGGCCGGCTGCTTGTTGGATTTTTCACTACCGGCGTGTTTGAGGAAGACGCGAAAATCCCAATGAAGACCGCCGCCCCCGCAGCGCCGACCAGGGCCGTCACGGTGGCGAGTTTCACTTTGGCCCACCTCCAGGCGGACAGCGTTTCCTTCACAATCGCTGGCAGGTTCGCGACACCCGCTTCTCCGCCAAGGATCGCTGCGGCCGCAACATGGTGCACGAGACCGGCTGGCGCGGCTTTGCCGGCATGCGTCGCCAGCGCCGAGCCCAGGACCACAGCCGAAACCGTGAAACCGCGCCTCGAGAAGAACATCCTCAGCCGGTCCAGTGCGCGGTTGACACGCTTCCTGGCCGCCTCTTCAGTCAATCCCATCGCCGCCCCCACTTCGCCATGGCTTTTGTTCTCGAAAAATCGGAGCAGCACCGCGTCCCGATCCCGTCGGTGCAAGTTCTCCAGCGCCTCATCCAGTTGCGGGCCGATCCGGTTCCAGGCCTGATCCGGGCTTGCGAGCATTTGCATTTCGTGTGCCTCCTTTTCTCGCCGTTGACGCCGATACTCGGTTCGCAACGTGCGCCTGGCAACGAAGCGCGTGGTGCGGAACAACCAACCGGCCAGGATCGCGCCGGGGCGCAGGCCGGCAGCTTTCCGGGCTAAAAGAATAAAGACGGCCTGGCTGATCTCCTCGGCCAACTGAGGGTTGTTCACCTGCCGCATGGCTACGGAATGCACCAGATTGAGGTGCCGGTTCACGATTGCCGTGAAGGCCGACTCAGAACCGTCTTTTGCGTATTCTTGGAGCAGTTGCCAGTCGTCCATGTTGGCGAGCCTTTACTCTAATATCTCCGCCCGTGGAGACAAGCGGACAAAGAATCTGAAGGATTATCGGGGAGTCGCAATACGAAGTCGCCGCTTGATCGAGCTGTCAGGGCCCCGTCACCGACCGCGCCTCCAGGAACGCTTTCAATTCCAGCGCCGCCTTGCCGCCGAACCCGGGCACCTGGGCGATCTGCTCGACCGTGGCCAGCCGCATCCGTTGCACGGACCCAAATCGCTTCAGCAAGGCCGCCTTGCGCCGCTCGCCGATGTTCGGGAATTCGTCCAGAATGCTCTCGGAAATCCGCTTGAGCCGCAACTGGGCGTTGTAGGTGTTGGCGAACCGATGGGACTCATCCCGCACCCGCTGCAGCAACTTCAGCGCGCCGCTCTCGGGCGAAAGGCGCAAGGGCTCTTTCTCGCCCGGCCGGTAAATTTCCTCGAATTCTTTGGCAAGCCCAATGACGGGGATGTGACTCAGACCCAGTTTGTCCAGTTCGCCGCAGGCCGCGCTGAGTTGCCCTTTGCCGCCGTCGATAAGGATCAAATCCGGCAGACGGGCTGAGCCGGGCCCGGCCGGTTCACCCGGCGCGCGATGTTCGCGCACGGCGGCCGCCGCGGCATCGGTCTGCGCATTGGTGCGGCCCTTGCGTCGCGCGGCCGCGCTGACGTGATCCACCAGTTCCTGCAACGCCTGGGGGATCGCTTCGCCGCCTTCGCCTTCCTGTTTCCGGAGGGCGGCGCTCCGTCGCTGCCCTGGATTCCCGGGCACTGACGGAGCAGTGCCCTCCAGCAATAGTCGTTTGTAGCGCCGCCGGACCACCTCGGCGACCGAGGCGAAGTCGTCCTGGCCTTCCACTGTTTTGATGCGGAACCGCCGGTAATTGGCCCGGTCAGGCCGTCCGTTTCTGAAGCTGACGAGCGACGCCACGGCGAAGGTGCCGCTGATGTTCGAGATATCGATGCCCTCGATGCGCTGCGGCGGAGCGGGCAACTGCAGCGCCTTGGCCAGTTCGAGCAGGTCCCTTTCCGGGTCCAGCGCCAGGGGCAGGCTATAGGGGATGCGCTCGAAATTTCTGGTTTTGCGTGTGGTGCGGCGCAGGTCGGTCAACATGTCCCGCAATTGCGCCGCGCGTTCGTATTCCTGGCTGGCGGCGGCCTTCTTCATTTCCAACTCGAGTTGGTCGCGCATTTCTTCGCATTGCCCGGCCAGGAAATCGCAAGCCGCTTTGACCTGTTCGAGGTATTGCTCGCGGGTGACGTTGGCGATGCAGGGAGCGGTGCAGTATTTCAAGTGCGCGTAGAGGCAGTGCCTGTAATCCCGCTCGGTGGGTGTGAGCGGACGGCAGCCGCGCAGGTAAAACCGGTGGCGCACCAGCGTGAGGGTGCCGCGCAGCGCGCCGGAGTCCGGGAACGGGCCGAAGTAGCGGGCGCCGTCGTCCTGCTTGATCCGCGTGAGCGTGAAGCGCGGGATGGCATCGTTCAGGTTGACTTTCAACAGGAGAAACCGTTTGTCGTCGCGGAAACTGATGTTGTATCGCGGATGGAATTCCTTGATCAGTTTGCCTTCGAGCAGCAGCGCTTCCGGTTCGCTGCGGACGACGTGGCAGTCGAAATCGCAAATCGCGTCCACGAGCGCCGAGAATTTCAAGTCCCACCCCATACGCCGCGAAGGTTGAAAGTACTGGCTGACGCGTTTGCGCAAATCGCGGGCTTTGCCGACATAGATCACGGTGCCAAACCGGTCTTTCATCAGGTAAACACCCGGTTTATGCGGCAACGCGCTGAGCTTTTTACGAATGATTTCGATCACACTGCCAATCAAACTTTTCACATGAAAGCAGCGGCGGCAAACGGAATCGTGCCTGTGACATCAACAACGGCGGTCAGATCGTCGGTGTGGACGCCACCAGCAGCACTGAGGGCCGTGCCTTCCTCTACAGCGACAGGACGATGACCGACCGGAACAGCCTCATCGACTCCGGCGCCGGCGGCGTCTTTCTGAATTTCAGCGGAAACGAAAGGGTGTCCGCTTCCGTTTCTTCAACCTCACTCGCTTCCCCAAATCTTTTTCAGGTGCTCGACGCCCTTCTTTGCCTCTTCCGCCGTGAGGGCCGGCCTGAGTTCAAACACTTTGAGGTGGCCCGGTTTCACCAGCGGCTTGAGGGCGGCGAAATCGACCGTGCCGGAGCCGGGGGGGCAGTGGTCGCGGCCGGGAAATTGCACGTCGTGGATGTGAAAACCCGCCAGCCGGTCGGCCAGCGACTCGAGATGCATCACGTGGTGGATGAATCCCAGGTTTTCCTTGATTTGAGCATGGCCGGTGTCGTGCCAGTAAACGAGGCTGGGGCCGGGGATTTCGCGGAAAAGAAACCGGTAATCGCTTTCGATGGGCAATTCCTCAAGCCCTTGGCGGTTCTCGATGCCAAGTTTGATCCCCCGCGATTCGGCTTCCGGCAGGATTTTTTTCAAGGATTCGATGGTGCGCTCGAAGAACTTTTCTTTTTGTGTTTCCCGTTTTTCGTCCAGTTCAGCGCAGAATTGCTGGTATTTGGGGGTGTCCTTTTCGCCGCGGGCGACCATCTCGAGGAGTTTGTCGGTGTAACCCTTCATTTCGATGCTGCCGCTGTGCAGCACGACCACCGGCGCCTGGAGACGGGCGGCAAATTCGATGGTCTTGAGCGTATAACGCACTGCCAGTTCGCGCTGGCGCGGCCGTTCGTCCGAAAACTGGTACAGGTTGGGCGCGGCATGATTCACACCCATGGGCAAGGGGCAGAAATTGTGCACGCTGGAGATGCGGATTTCCCCGGCCTCCACCGCGTCGAGGATTCCCGGCATGAGGCTGATGCGCGTGCCGTGGCCCAATTCGGCGTATTCGAAGCCCAGTTCGCGGATTTCGCGCAACAGGGCCCGGCCATCCGTGTGTCGATGTGAATTCCAGCAGGTGGAAAAGGAATACATAGGCTACACCATTAAACCGTTAAAATGGTTCGGCGATTTAACGATTCAACGGTCCGGTGATTCAGGCTGAAACCGGGTCGGCGGAATGAGCAGCCAGGGCCGGTCTCGAAACTCGGCGATTACATATCCGCGTAACGGGCGCTTAACATGGCGGAGAACCGGGCCGCTTTCTCCTTGCGGCGCCGGCGTTCACTCGGCTTTTCAAAATGCCTGTGGTTGCGCACAATTTTCAGCGTTCCTTCGCGGTCGATTTTCTTCTTCAATCGCCGCAGGGCCTTGTCCACCGACTCGCCCTTTTTCAACTTAATCTCAGTCAAACTCTTCTCACTTCCTCTCCAGCCCACTCGGGAATCGCAGTCACCACGACGGCGCATTCCTCTCGTTAAGGGAGACAGAGGGTATTTTCGGGCATGGAAATGTCAACCGGCAAAATCAGCGGGCGCTCCATTTCTCCTGAAGGTTGACCGGCAGTTCCAATATCACCCTGGAGACGAAACCTGCTTGCCTTCAGCCGGCCACTTGGCACATCGTCAGGCATGGCACTGCCCACAGAACCGGTAACCCTCAGCGTCGGACAGATCGAAGATCTGAACCAAAAGCTGTCCACCATGCGACATGACATCAACAACCATCTTTCCTTGATTTTGGCCGGCACCGAACTGGCCCGGCACAAGCCGGATCTGGTGCAGCGGATGACCGAGACATTGTCACAGCAACCGGCGAAAATCACTGAAGCCATGAGCAAATTCTCCCGGGAATTTGAGAAAACGTTCGGCATCACCCGGCCCTGATTGCGGCAGATGGTTGAGGGAAGCCCGGCCCCCCAATCTGAGCGTTTTCAGACTCTTAACCCTCAACTTTCAACGCTCAACCTCCCGAGGCGGCGGCTTTCGGCTTTTGTCCGGCGCCAGACTCTGGCATCGTGCGCCTGATGGACCAAACCGAAGCGGCGCTGATTAAGGCGGTGTTGAAAGGCGATGCCGCCAGCTTCGAACCCATCATCCAGAGATACTCCCCCCGCCTGTTTGCGAGCGCGCGCCGCTACGCCCGCCGGGAGAGCGAAGTGGAAGATATCGTGCAGGAGGTCTGGCTGAAGGCGTTTCAGAAACTCAGCAGCTTTCGGGGCGACGCGCCATTCGAGCATTGGCTCATGCGACTGACCGTCCGCACCTGCTACGACTTTCTGCGCGCGCATCAGCGCAATCGTGAAGATTCGTTCCCGGAGCTGCCCGAGGCGGCGGAGGATTGGCTCGGCGGGTTTGTCACCCAACCGGAAGCCGCGGACGAGCACGCCGCGGCGGCGCGCCAGTTGGTCGAACACCTGGTGGACCAACTGTCGCCCCCGGCCCGGCTGGTGATCACGCTGCTGGAAATCGAGGAACTCTCGGTGAAAGAGATTTCGAGGTTGACCGGCTGGTCCGTGCCTCTGGTAAAAGTGCGAGCGTTTCGGGCGCGAGCGGCGATGCGGAAGATTCTGGGCAGGATCGCCAAAGACAAATATCTGTAACCCGCCGGCTGTTGGGGTCGTCTGATACATCGCCAGTCTTATGAACCTCGCTCGATTAGAGCAAAAACTGATGGCCGCGGCCCGGGCCAACCCGCCGGCCGATGGGGTGCCGTACGCGTTTGAAAAGCGGATGACCGTGCTGTTGCAGGCGCGGCCGGGGTTGGATTGGCGGGAAATGTGGGCGCGCGCGCTATGGCGTGGGGCGGTTGCCTGCCTGGCGCTGATGCTGCTTCTGGGCGCATTGATTCTGGCGGCGCCCCCGACCCCCTCCACCAGCGATTTGTCCCAGGATTTGGAGATAACCATGCTCGCCGCCGTGAATCAGGACAGCGGTTACCTCCAGTGAACACCTGGAAAATCATTCTGGCGACCGTCGTGATCTTCGTCGCCGGTGTCATTAGCGGCGGGCTCCTGGTCAGTTATTGCGACCGGGTCGCGAGCCCGGCGCTACGCCGGCTTTCCGCGGCGGACAACCCCCTGGCGGACAGCCGGCGCGTTCCTGTTGAATTTGCCCCGTTTCCCACTGTCCGCCAGAACCGGTCGCCCCTGTTGCGCAAGGATTTTCTGAACCAGCTCGATAAAGAACTGAGCCTCACCCCGGAACAGCGGGAGCGGATCGAAAAGCTCATCAGCCAGGGCCAGGAAAGAACCCGGGATGTCTGGCGTGCGGAAATGATGGTGATCCGGCAGAAGATCCGGGCTGAACTGACGCCCGAACAGCAAACCCGCTTCCAGGCGCTATTGAAACAACGACCCGCCGAGCGCCGGCGTCTTGCCGCGCCCGATCGCGCCACCACCAACTCGATCGAACCGGCGATTTCCAGCAACTCGGCTGTTTCCGCCGAGCCTTACCCGTAAGTGGTAAGTATTCGGAAGATTAACCGCGAACAACGCGAAACACGGGAAAGGCGGGTAATCAGAGCCGACAACTGGCTCTTCAAATGACCGTGTTTCGCGGGTCATTCGACCCTATCGTTCCGGCTGCGGTGCGGCCCGCAACCTCCAGTTCCGCAGCCGCAGCGCGTTGCCAATCACGAGCAAATCCGAAAACCCCATTGCCGCCGCGCACAGAATCGGACTCATGAAACCCAACGCCGCCAGCGGCACCCCCACCGAGTTGTAAAAGAACGCCCAAAACAAGTTCTGCTTGATCGTCTTCAAGGTCGCCCGCGCCAGGCCCAGACTCTCCGGCACGGCTTCAATTTCCGAGTTCAGCAGAATGATGTCCGCGGCCTCACGCGCAATGTCGCTGGCGCGGCTCACGGCGATGCCCAGGTCGGCCTGCTCGAGCGCCGGGGCGTCGTTGATTCCGTCGCCCACGAAAGCCACGCGCTCTCCCTGCCGTTGCAGTTGCTTCACGAACTCCGCCTTCTGCTCCGGCCGGACTTCGGCGTGGACATGCTCCGGCCGGATGCCGGCCTGCTTGGCGATGGCGGCCGCGGTCAGGGCGTTGTCGCCGGTGACCAAATAGGTCTTCAATCCCTGCCGATGAAGCTGTTGCACGACACCGGGGGCGGCGGGTTTCAGCGTATCTTTCACGGCGAACAAGCCCAGCAACGAGTGGTCAACCGCCAATCCTGCGAGGGTGGCTCCCTGCGCCGCCCACGCGGTGATGAACGGCTCGCCTTCGGCAAAGTCGACGCCCGAATCCCGCAGCCATTTCAGCGCGCCCAGGCGCGCCATTCTCCATTCGCCGGTCGCCATTCTGCATCGGGCTTGTACACCGGCGCCGGGCAGCTCCTGCCATTCCCGGCTTTCCGCTTTGCCGGAGCTGGTTTTGGCGATGGCTTGGCTGATAGGATGAGTCGAGTGCCTGGCCAGAGCGGCGGCAAGCTCCTCGATAGAACCGCTCGGTCGGTTCCCTGAATTCTGGAGGGAACCACTCTGTTGGTTCCCCAAATCCTTGGGCAACGACGGAGCGTTGCCCTCCAGATGACCCGAATTCTTGGGCAACGACGGAGCGTTGCCCTCCAGATGACCCGAATTCCTGGGCAACGACGGAGCGTTGCCCTCCAGTGTCTGAATTTGAACCACAGCCGCTTTGCCAACGGTGAGGGTGCCGGTCTTATCGAATATGACGCCCGTAATTTTGCCTGCCTTCTCGAGGGCGACGCCGTCGCGAATCAAAATCCCGAGCCGGGCAGCCGCGTTGGAGCCGGCCATGATGGCCACCGGAGTGGCCAACCCCATCGCGCAGGGGCAGGCGACGATCAACACCGCGGCCGCCGTGAGGAAGGATGCGGCCAAAGTCCCCGCGGGCGGATGCGCCGGCCACAAGTAATGCCCCAGCCATCCGGTCACCTGCTGCGCCTGGCCGGGCGCGAGGCCCCACCAGACGCCCGAGACAACCGCGATGATCACCACGATCGGCACAAACACGCTGCTCACTCGATCTCCCAGGCGCTGAATGTTGGCACGGCTGGTTTGAGCGCGTTGCACGGCGGCAATGATGCGCGCCAGCGCGGTTTCTTCGCCCGTGGCCGTCACCCGCATTAACAGCCGGCCGTTGACATTGGCGGTCCCGGCGTAGAGCCGGCTGTGAACCGTCTTGTCTACCGGGACCGATTCACCCGTCAGCATGGATTCATCGACAGCCGAATCGCCTTCGATGACTTCGCCGTCCGTGGGCACGCGGTCGCCGGGACGCAAAACGACCAGGTCTCCGATCATCAATTCAGCCACCCGCACTTCGGTTTCTTCCACACTCGCCACCCGGTCAAGGCGGCCGTCACTCCGCCCCTCTCCCATCGGGATCACCGCGCTGTCGCGCCGGCGCAGCGGGCGGGAGAGGGTGGCCTCCGGCCGGGTGAGGGCGGGTGCAGGAGAAAGGACGCTGGAAGACGTTTCACCAGAGCTCTTCGGGACGAGTCTTCGCGCGGTTGGCGGCGCCAGATTGAGCAGTTCGCGCAATGCGCCGGAGGCGCGTGTGCTCACCCGCGATTCCAGCCAATGGCCCAGACTGATCAGCGTGATGATCGCGGCGGCTTCCATGAAGTAGACGTGTCCGCCGTGTCCGCTCAACAACGCCCAGACGCTGTAGCCAAAAGCGGTCGTCGAACCCAGCGCCACCAGCGTGTCCATGTTCGAGTTTCCTGCCTTCAACTGGCTCCAGGCGCCACGATAGAATTGCGCTCCGGCAAAAACCTGAACAATGCCCGCCAGCACCAGCGAAAGCCATTGAAACCAGGGCGTCAGGCCCAGCCCGAGAACCCAGTCCCCGATCATCAAAGGCAGCGTGCCCAGCACGCCTATCCACAAGTTGACGGTCCAACCTGCCAGTGTGTGACCGGCGCCGCCATGATCCGCTGTGTGGGACGCGAGCTCTTTTGCGCCGTAACCTTCTTCTTCAATCGAATGAATGACGGCGGGCACATCCGGCGTGGCGCCTGCCGCCCAGCGCACCGAAGCACGGTGGTCCTCGAGGCTGACCGCCGCGCTGTGGACCCCGGGCACACTTTGAATCGCCCCGGTCACGTGACGCACGCAGTTGCTGCAGGTCATGCCCGTGACGGACAGTTCGGTGACGGACCGGCCGCCTGCAACCGGCTTGTTTGGCGCATGGGTTTTATCCGTCGTTTGTTCCGCAGGCATAGCTATACCCTTTTTATACACTTTACTTGAAGGAATCGCAGAATCCAGACATACGAGGTTGAAGGTCGTACGGTCTTCGCTGCGCCAAGGAGATGAGGGTGGGCGGACGGAGCGGCGCCCGAGGTCGATCACTACTCAGCGCGCAACCACAAAAAGAGCGCCGGCAGCTTTCCATCTGGCGGCGCTGGAAGGAAATTGGGAGCGATCAACCCTGGCGCCGGCGGATGGCCGCGGCGAGCACCAGTCCCAGAATTCCGAACCCGCAGGCGCAGGGTTCCGGCACCACAGTGCCGCTGATGATGACGTTGTCGAAACGCCAATTTCCGGACGTATTGTTGTAGGCCGTGCCGGCGCCGTTTATGTCATCCACTCCGGTCGAAGCATCGACGAGGCGGATGCCGAAGTTGGGATTGTTGTTCGCGCCGGAAATGCCGCTGAGGTCGGCCGTGATTCCGTTGATCCAGGCGCTGGCGGTGAACTGGATATAGGTACCGATCACGGTATTGACGCTGCTGCTGTTGTTTTTGATGGTGGCCGAACCGCCCGAGTAGGCAATCACCGCGTTGTTCCACGTGGTTCCGTTGACCGTATATTCAAGTTGCAGGTTGGCCTCAGCCTGCGCGGTCGTATTGACGTCGAAATAGATGTGGATGCCATCGTATCCGGCGGTGCTGGCATCGAACTCGGCGCCCTGGGTGCCGATTGGCGCCTGGGACGACCAGCCATTGCCAGCATCCGGCGCAGTGCCATTGCCGCGCACGCGCCAGGCGAGCGGGCCCCCCATCGAGCTTCCGGCTGACGATAAGACATCCGGATTGCTGATGCTGTTCGTGCCGTTGTAGGAATTGCTCATGCCCAGGGCCGAAGCCGAGCCAGCCCCCGTGGAGGGCGCCGGGCTCGCATTCGCGCCGATGGAGAGGTTGTCGAAAGTCCAGGCGGTGATGGTGGTTTGCGCCTGGGTTGAGGTTGCCGCAATCAGCAAGCTGCAGCCGAAGGCGAGGAGAATCGTTCTTTTCATACAGATAAGTCCTTTGTCAGATTTATAATTTTTTGGGTTGAATGCGGGGTTCTTGGATTACCAATTCGAGTTGCCGTCCGGGTCCGCTGTCCAGACAATCTCGATCTGTGGGAGAATGGCTTTAAGGGTTTTGGTTTTCATAACGGGTTCAAGGTTCTGCTTGGGTTCAAATCGTCCTTTTTAAGCCGGTACGACTCTTAATCTGGATGATCCTCCCGAGGCGCCAGCCAGACAAGTTCAATTTATGGAATAATGGCTTTGCCGCGGCCCGGGCTGGAATAGATCGGGCCAGCGAGGGACAAAGGCGCCGCCAGCTCATGCGCTGTCCATCACTGCCGCAAATCGCAGCCCGCGCGTAGTGATTCGCAGTTCAGAAAAACCGAACTCTTCCATGACCGCTTCGTAAATGGCCACGCCGGTCAAAATAACGTCGGCCCGATTTTTCGGCAGACCAACAATTTGCTGCCGGCTCGAGAGCGGCAGGCTCCAAAGGTGGTTTGCGTGCCAACGCACACGTTCGCGGCTCAGACGCACGCTTTCGATGCGCGAACGATCGAAGTTTTCCAGCTTGGCCTCCATGCGGGCGAGGATGCTGGCCGTGCCGCCGGTGCCGACGAGCTGCAGACCGCCCACCACCCGGGGTGCCGTTGTTTCCGATCGCATCGCGGGTTCCAGCGTCGGACGCACGTGCCCGGAGAGGAACTCATGAAGCCATTGCCGACAGCCCGCAAGGGCTTCCGGTCCGGGTGGATCGGCGTGCGGCAGCGTTGCCAGCAATCGCACCGTGCCGAGAGGAACACTGGCCTGGAAATGTTTGTGCTCTCCCTGTCCCAGAATAAACTCCGTGCTGCCGCCGCCGACGTCAAGAAGCAACAGCGGGTGGAGGGCAAGCTGCGGGTCGCTGGTGGCTCCTTGAAACGTCCATTCGGCTTCCCGGTCGCCCGAAATGATTTCCACGTTCAGCCCCGCATCCCGTTCAATGGCTGAAACCAGATCCTCCGGATTCACCGCATCGCGCGCGGCACTGGTGGCAATGACGCGAATGGAACCGGCCTTCCACCCACGCGCCGTCGCGGCAAATTTCGCCACAGCCGCCGCCGTCCGGCAGATCGCCTGCGGTTGCAGCAGGTGGGTTTCGTAAAAGCCGGTGCCCAGGCGGGTTTGCCTGCTCCCTTCCCACACCGGCTCCACGTGATGGCCGGTGACATCCGCCACCAACAATTTCACCGAGTTGGTGCCGACATCGATGATGGCGCGCCGGACGGGTTGCACACGCTGATTAGAACAGCCCCCGTTTGACCGCCAAGCTAAAAAACCGGTGGCGAAAAAGCCGCTTTGGGGTGAACCTGAAAGAAGACTCCGGTTATCGTTAAGAAGAATCAGCACGAATGAAACTATACCTTCTCCGGCACGCCGAGGCAGTTGAGCACGGCGATCCCCGCTACCAAGAGGTCGAGCGGCCGTTGACGCCCAAAGGCATTCAGCGCACGAAACTCCTGGCGCACGGGCTTCGGCGGATGGAAATGTCGTTTGACGCGATCCTTTCCAGTCCGCTCGCGCGCGCGCGCGAAACGGCGGAAATCGTCGCGCGCGGATTGCGGAGGCAAGGCAACAAACCGGCATTGACCGATCATCTGAGCCCTTCCGGCAGCATGGAGAAACTGGTCCGGGAACTGAACGGGATCCGGCCGGTGCCGCAAAGTGTGTTGCTGGTGGGGCATGAACCGTATTTGAGCGGCTTCATTTCGTTGCTGTGCACCGGCGGGCCGGGACTGGCGCTGGCTTTCAAGAAGGGCGCCCTCTGCCGGCTGGACGTGGATCTGCCGAGTTGCGGGAAATGCGCCACGCTGGAGTGGCTGCTTCCGCCGCGCCTGTTTGGCTCCAAACCGCCAAAACGAAGCAGTAACAAGTAAGGCAGGTTTTAACCTGTTCTCCCTGGAGGGAAGCGCTCCATCGCTTCCCCACCCGGTTAATCAGGGCACCGACAGAGCGGTGCCCTCCACTGATTGGTCAGGGCACCGACAGAGCGGTGCCCTCCAGGGATTGAGCAACACGTTCTCAAGACAGGCCCGAATCACGGGTTCTTCGAGCCCTGCCGGATAGACACCCCGAGGCATTTCCACGACAATGCCGGAATGACAAAGGCAAAGAACGCAATGCTCCCGCTGGCCGGCCTCGCGCTCGCCCTGGCCGGTTGCCACAGTCCCTCGAGTCCAACCGCGCCGATCCACGGCGCCACAGCGTCAAGGGGCGCGTTCGCATCCGGGCATTACCGCAATTTGTTCGTCGAAGCGGCCCATTCGCCGCGTGCGGCGCGGGCGAAAATCGATGCCGCGTTTCAACAACTGTTTCACGGCGACCCGGCCAACCAGGCCGTCTATTACGCCGCCGGCACGAACGCGAGCGGGCCGCTCGCTTACGTGACCGATATCAAGCACAAGGACGTGCGCACCGAAGGCATGTCTTACGGCATGATGATCGCCGTCCAACTCGACCGGAAGGCTGAGTTCGACGCCCTCTGGAACTGGGCAAAGACGTATATGTACAACGACTCGGCGACCCACCCGTCCTGCGGCTTTTTCTCCTGGTCGCTCAAGACCAACGGCGTTCGCAACAGCGAATTGGTGGCGCCGGATGGCGAAGAATATTTCGTCACCGCCCTTTACTTCGCTGCCCATCGCTGGGGCAACGGCAAGGGCATCTACGATTACCGGACCGAGGCCGACCGGTTGCTGACCGGCATGCGGCACCGCAGGATCATCACCGGTCCGACGCCTCACGGCCAGGTCACCTGCGGGCCGCTTTTCGATGAGGAACACAAGATGGTTCTGTTCTCCCCCAGCACCGAGGTGCCGCGGCACACCGATCCGTCCTATCATCTGCCGGCGTTTTATGAGCTGTGGGCCCGGTGGGGCCCGGTTGCGGACCGGCCGTTCTGGGCCCAGGCCGCCGCTGTCAGCCGCGATTTTTTTCAGCGGTCGGCAAATCCGGTGACGGCCCTGACGCCAAACTACGCGACTTTCGACGGGGCGCCCTATTTCAACCCCCACAGAAGCCGGAACACGGTGGATTTCCGCTATGACGCCTGGCGCACGGCAATGAACTGGTCGGTCGATTGGGCCTGGTGGGCCAAGGATGTGCGGGAACGGACCTTAAGCGATCATCTGCAATCCTTTTTCGAGTCCCGGGGCGTGGCGACTTACGGCGACCAATTCAAGCTCGACGGGACTCAATTGGATGACACGCACGCGACCGGGTTGGTGGCAGTGAATGCGGTGGCCGGTCTTGCGGCAACGAATCCGCGAGCGAAGGAATTTGTGGAGGCGCTGTGGAATGCGCCGATCCCGGACGGGATCGAGCGTTATTATGATGGCCTGCTGTATTTGATGGCCTTGATGCATTGCGGCGGCGAGTTTCGCATCTGGCCGCCGCGATAATCGATAAAAAATGCAACACGCATTGGATGGATCAATCCACCTTTTTCGCGGTTCCCTGAACTGTCCCAGCGTGTCTGAATCGTGCAACCGGACAGCGACCGGTCCCCCGGTTGCAGCAGCCCGAGCAGAGGCGGTCAGGGGAGATTCGGGTTTCGAAACCGGCCGGTTTGCCGTTGACAACGAGGGGATCTTCGGCCTACAGTTCACGGGCTGAACAAGGCGTGCGAAAGATTGATCTGAGCAATTTTCAAGTGGCAACGAGCGAAACCGCTCGCGACATCAATCGCCGCATTGTGCTGAATCTGATTCGTAAACACCAACCTGTTTCCCGGGCGGATTTATCGCGGCACTCGGGATTGCAGCGGAGCACAGTTTCGGCAATTGCAGAGGACTTGATCGCCGAACGCTGGGTCACTGAAGGTGCTGTCGCACACTTGCCGCGCGGGCGCAAACCCACTTTCCTGCATCTGAATCCGGACCGGGCCGGAATCATCGGCGTCGATGTGCGGCCCATAACAACCACCCTGGCGGTCACGAGCATCGAAGGGCGATTTTTAGCCCAGGAATCGATGTCCACAGGAAGCGACCCCGCCGATTTCGTTGACCGGCTACAGCATCGGATCATTGATTTGATCCGGGCGCATCCGGGCAGTCCCTATGAGGGGATCGGGATTAGTTTGCCGGGACGGGTGGATCTGGCGTCGCAACGCCTGGTCTTTGCGCCCAATCTGGGTTGGGTCAACCTGGATCTGAAGACGCCGCTCGAGCGGGCGACCGGGTTGCCGGTGGAACTTGAGAACGCGGCCAATGCCTGTGCCTTGGCCGAGTTGTGGTCCGGGCGGCACAGCGAGGAAGTCCGCAACCTCGCCGCCGTCACCGTCTCCGAAGGCATCGGCGTCGGAATGATCATGAACAGTCAGGCCGTGCGCGGCACCAACGGCATGGCCGGGGAATTCGGGCATATCACGCTGGACTCGGACGGACCGCTATGTCGCTGCGGCAATCGCGGGTGTTGGGAAGTGATGGCTTCCAACGCGGCTGCAGTCCGGTATTACGCACATGATGCTTACACCCACAGAGGCGAAGTCGGCTCCAAAAGCGCCATGGCGTCGGTGTCATTCGGCGACCTTCTGCGCCTGGTCGAAAAGGGAGACCCAAAGGCGGGCAAAGCGCTGGATCAAATGGCTCATTATCTGGGCCTTGGGATTGCGATGCTCGTGACGGGTCTCGCGCCGGATGTGCTGGTTGTGGTGGGCGAAGTGACGCGCGCCTGGGACAGGGTCGGCCCGATCGTGGCCCAAATCGTCGCGAACCATTCCCATACCCATGCCGCCACGCGCATCCTGCCCATAGACGCGGAGCTGCAACCCCGCTTGCGGGGCACGATTGCGTTGGTCCTGCAGAAGCATTTCAGCGCGCCATTCGTCGCCTGAACCCACTCGCGGCGCCACGCTGCGCCCAAACTCAAAACGAGCTCACTTTTTTGCTGGACAAACATACACTTTGCGATATAGTTCGCGTCGCAAACAAATAGCCAAACCCAAGGCGCTTTGCGAAAGACAGACTTAACCAACTGCCTGGTGGCGGCGAGCCAATCGACCCGGGCCGGGAACCAGCGCGGCCACTTCATCGGTGAAGTCGTAAAGGACGATTCCTTCACGCAGGTGACGACGCACACCGCTGCGCGGAGTTCTGTTCCCATGCCCCGGCGGCGCGGCATAGTCGCACGGGTTCCGCAGGCACGTTGGGGCGCGCCCACCTTCGCATGAGCAAATCCACCGCTCATGTGTTACGGCGCGGAAGCAGGTTGAAAGTCGGAATGCCTATGATGGTCATCGATACTCGGATCGAGCCGCCGGCCAGCCGGGAGCGCCCCGGAGCGGACACTCAGCAGGAGTCAACCGAGCTGCCGGAAGCGGATCGGAAGATAGGACAAACCATCGCGTACATGCTGCAGCATTTGAACAAGCGGCTTCAGGTGGGCGAATTGGCCTCGATGGCGAGCGTTTCTCCGTCGCACTTCTTTGCGCTGTTCAAGCGGCGGACGGGCTGTGCCCCGATCGATTTCTTTATTCGCCTGAGAATGCAGCACGCTTGTCAGTTGTTGGACAGCACCTCGCTGAATGTGAAGGAAATCGCCGCCGTGCTTGGTTACGAGGATCCGTTCTACTTCTCCCGTGCGTTCAAGGCGGTGAACCGGGTCTCGCCCAGTGAATACCGGATGATGCCGGGGGACAGGAAGCGCGCGTTCCTGAACCCGCCCCTCCCCTCCACTTTCTTGCGCAACATGCAATCCAACACCGGCGCCGCCAACGATTCTTCTTCGGCGGCGCCAGACCGTCGTGCAGACGGAAGCCCAACCCGCACGGCCACCAACTCGCTTTCGGAGTTGAGGCCAAACACAGAATCGAATGGGAGCATTCTCCGTGGCAGACCACGCCGCATCGATTCCGGCAAAGAGCACTTCGGCCAAGCCAAACGAAATGGTTCGGAGGTGTGCAAATCGTAGAATTATCTATGCAAAAGGTAGTTTAGTCCATGGCCAAAACTAATTCGAAACGATATGAATTTTCAGCAGCAACCAAAAACCACGCAAACCAGCACCCAACTATGAAAACTCAACCCAAAGGTTGGTGCACAGCAACTCTGGCCACGCTGACTGTGACCGCACTGTGCCTGACCGCGAGAGCCGACTTCGTCGGCAATACGTATACGACCGGCACTCCTTCTCCCACAACTTGGGACCAGGTAAACGGGCAGAATCCGTTCTGGACTTCCTGCACCAACGTTAACCCGAGTTCGGCGGTAGCGGCCAGTCAAAATCCGCCGCCCGGCAATGGTGTTGTCAGCGGAGCCCTTTACTACCCGCTGGGTGAAACCATCTTTGCTCCCCAGCAGCACTATAACCTGAAAGCGATCTCGATCCTGGTGTCAGGGTCGCCCGCCGGCAATTTGCAGATGCATCTGTTTGACGTCACTTCTATGCTGGCATCGAACAATGGCGGGATCACCAATGGCAGCGGGGCGAATTATAACATCTGCGGCAGCCTTCTGGGATCCGGCAATGGCCTTACGTTCACCAATTTTGGCGCGAGCACGGGCACCAACCAGGAAATCTTTAAGCTGAGCAACGGCACGAATGATGATACCGGGATTGTGATTGGGGATGGCCATGTTTATGCGCTGGAAATCTGGGCGCAGACGGCGGCTCCCACAGTCCTCAACTGGTGGCGCACCGGAGCCAATACGGCTGATTGTGGCCAGACAGGAGAGGGATTCATGGGTGGTGGTGAATATGCCACCCGCCAGACAGTCACCACCTCGGGCAATGCCGGCGGGGCGCCTCGAAACTATGCATTGGCGCTCTTCGGCACCACCACCGGCAATCCCATCACCGTCAGCACCAACGCGGCGCCCGGCCTGCTGAATCACTTCGTGGACACTTTCCCCGCCTCGGCCTATTCCGCCGGGCAAATCACCAATGTCTGGACGAACTGGTTTGGAGCTGCGGTAACGTATCCCAGCGACTTGACCTGGAGTACCTACGACATCTCCGGCCATGCCGATTCCGGATCGTTGAAGATCAGCGCGGATTTCAGCCAGGGAAGCCAATACACGGTCATGAATGGTTTCGGTGGCACGAACAGCAACAACGGCATGTACCCGGCGTTCAATGGCCTGAATTTGATTAGATTTGAAGCCGATGTGATGTTTGCCCCCGGCTCGTCCACGACGGTAAATGGCACCGTCACGAACTACGGGCACCTGCAATTTGGCACCGTATCGAATTTCACCTCACCGGACTACTTCGGATCGATCGAAGTCCCCGTTGGCAGCACCAATTGGAACCATGTCATCGCGCCGATCAGTGCGGTCACCGACACGAACCTGATCTCGATTTATGATGTCCTGATCCACCTCGACGGCAATTGGTACTCCGGCACTGCCTTGAATGGGGCTTCAACACTCTATGTGGACAACGTGAAGTTTACGGGGCCACAGACGCAAGCCGCGCCGCCGAGCATTATCTCGCTTAAAAGCGCGGTTCCGGGCTGCCGGTTCTTCACTCCGGACAATGGTTCGGCGTCGGCACGTCAGAACATGGCGACGGTGTACTCGGACCTCTCCTGGTATAACAACGATGCTAGCCAATTCCCGTTCGCTTACACGATCACGATCACGAATTTCCCAGCGACGAATTATGCGTTCTTCGAGTATCACATGTTCCTGATACCGTTGAACTATTTGATGGCCAAGTATAACGGCGACCCAACGGTCAACAACTTTGTCGATTGGGACACGACCAACATCGTTGCCCTTCGTATTCAACCCACCGGCAGCAATTATGTGGCCACCTTCTCGTACAAGACCAACCTGTCCGGAGGCAATCCAAACGTCACCTCGGCCACCCTTCTCAGCTCCGTGGCAGTGGGCACGTGGAGTCTGGCGTTCAACAACAACACGAACGCCACTCTGACTGCGCCCGGAGGAATTCTGAGCACGAACTTCTCGATTCCCGCAGCCGACGCGGCTACGTTCGCGAACCCGGTAACGGCTTTCTTTGGCGTTGAAGCTAACGCCGCGGGCTCTCAAGGGCAGGCCGCCGACATCGCTCACATCACGATCACCGATTTCGTGGATGACAACTTCTCGCAGGATTACATTCTGGACGCGACCACTTGGACCGTCAATGCGTCCACCGCCACTGTTCCAGCCAGCATCTGGGTTACCGGCCCTTCTGTGAAGTACTGGATCGATTGGTCTACACCCGATTTCGGCTTCGGCCTGATCGAAAGCACTAATATCGCGAATACCAACGCGTGGGTCGCTCCCGCTGTCTATAACTCGCATACTCCACCTGTGCAAAATCTCATCGGCGACCAGCGTTGGGCGTTGCTCGTGCCGAACCAAGTGCCCGCCGCCGCCGCGAAGAACCTGTTCTTCGCGCTCAAGGCGCCGCCAGCCCCGAATTGATCGGTTGGCGCCGGTTATGTGTATCACCGTTAAGAATCCTTTGTGAGAAGTTCGGGATTATTGTTGGCGTTCTCATTGGCGGGCGCCGGCTTGGTGGACGGGTGCGGTAAACATTCGCAACCACCAGCCGGCCCCGCCGGCGAACCGGTCGGCGTTGACACGGTTCATAGGTGTTTCCACCCATGGCCAAAACGGGTTGGTCCGTGAGTATGATAGTTAAGAACTGTTTGTGAAAAAAGGGACCTTATTGTTGGCGTTCTCATTGGCGGGCGCAGGCTTGGTGGACGGATGCGGTAAACGTTCGCAACCACCAGCCGGCACGTCGGCGCCTGAAGCTTCGTCACCGGTGGTCGACACCAACTCGGAGCAGACAACGTCCGGCCCGCCCGGTGAAGCGCCAGCGTTGCCGACAGTTTCGACAGAGGAAACCCCTCAGGCGCCGCTGCCTCAGAATCCCGAGCAACTGACGCTCGCCCTGCACCACTGGATCGGGCAACACCAGCGGTTGCCGAAGGATTTCGAGGAATTCGCGGCCAGTAATCCCGAGCGAATTCCTCCCCCGCCGGCGGGAAAGAAATATGTCATCAATTCCAGGTACCAAGTGGTTTTAGTCAATCGTTAAGAGGCAAAGACGGATGAGAAACAGAAATAGTTATTGGGTGGGACGGCGATCCCGGAGCGCCCGGCCGGCACGTGTTCGCGGGGCTTTTACATTGATTGAGTTGTTGGTCGTGATAGCGATCATCGCCGTGTTGGCAGCCTTGCTGCTTCCGGCACTGGCGGCCGCCAGAGCCAAGGCCTGCAAGACACAGTGTACATCCAACATGAAGCAGATCGGCATCGCTTTCGCCAATTATCAAGGCGACCACAACGACATGTTCCCGGTCGCGTCTTACTACGCTTCCGTCCTCGACCAGATGGCGTGGGACGGTTATCTCCACAACTATATCGGGGGCCACGCTCCCACTTCGGAGTTGGTTCAAGGCAAATTGGATCTTTTGTTTTCACCCAAGGTCCTGATCTGCTGTGCCGATGCGCGCGTGCGGGATCCGAGCAAGGACATCTCCTGGAATCTGGACGGACTGATCTTTGGACGGCGCTCCTATTCCATGGTCGGGGTAGGACCCACCTGGCAGAAGCAGTGGCAAGTCAATCCCATCGGCGCGAACGGAAACTTTGTGTTGCCAAATATCTCACTTGGGGTCGGAATTTATTGGTCGGGCGGTCCCGCGGGCGTCGATCCGAGCGGGGAACCCAGTTACAAAAGCAGCGTGATCAAAGACAACAGCGGCACGCTCCTGCTCGTCGAACAACCGGGCTGGCAGAATATCGACAACGATCAATGGCCTTGCATCAGCCTGGGGCCAGTCGGTCCAAGCGGCAACGCGGACCTCTACCAGATCGACCCGGCGCCGGTCAGCGACAATTACGGGTCGTACACCTACAACGCTCACGGCGGGAGATTCAATTACCTTTTCCACGACGACCACGTGGAATCACTCCGGATCGAGCAAACGGTCGGCAATGGCACCACCAACGCCCCACTGGGGATGTGGACAGTGGCAGTGAATGACTGAGGAAGTTTTTCGGGCGGCGCGCAGGCAGCAAAGCGGCATCAGCTTGGTCTGGCATCCCTTCCGTGTACAGGCATCTTCCCGGGATCCGATTGAATCGTTTTGACCACTCGACTGCCTTTCCAGCCCAGCCTGCAAACTCATGAAGAATCCCGGCGACGGGCCGACGGTTATCAACCGGAACTAAAACCAATAGCATGAATCGGAGTTGTTGTATGAAGTGGATCCTCCTGGTAACGGCGGTCCTGACCCTGAATCTGGCCGAGCAGGCGCCGGCGCAATCACAATGCAATGTGAATTGGAACGATGTGCGCCAGAGAATCGACGGTTTTGGCGCGTCGTCGGCCTGGCGGAACAGTTGGACCGCCGCGCAGGGGGACATGTTCTTCTCGACCAACACCGGCATCGGCCTCTCGCTGTTGCGCAACCACATCACGTACGCCAATACGACTTCACCCACCGCGACACCGTCGACGGGCGAAACAAGCATCATGGGAATGGCCCTGGCGCGGGGCGCACTGGTCTGGAGCGCGCCCTGGACTCCGGCGGCGGGGTTCAAGAGCTCCAACATGGCCGACGGCGGCAACTACCTGGGAAACGGTGCCAATGCCACGAACATGGCCTACGCCAGCCAACTCGCGAATTATGTTGTCGGAATGAAGAACCTATTTGGCTCAAACGTCATCTATGCCCTTTCCGTGCAGAATGAGCCGAATTTCAACACCACCGGTTATGAGTCCTGCGTCTGGAACGGGCAGCAGATTCATGATTTCGTCACCAACCTTTACAACGCTCTGGTGGCCAAAGGAGTGGGCTCCACCAAGATCATCATCCCCGAGAGCCAGAATTGGTCGGCTGATACAGGCCTGTTCACGCCTTCAATGAATGACGCGAACGTCGCGCCATACGTGAGCGTTATCGCCGACCATAATTACGATGGCTGCCCTCCGTCCGGCACTCCGGCGGCGCTGTCCAGCTACGGAAAGTCGTTGTGGGAAACCGAAGTTGCCAAGTTGAGCTGCGCCGGCGCCTTCGACGGGAGCATGGCGGATGGCATCTATTGGGCCGGGAGAATCCACCTGTTCCTGGCCTCCGCGCAGGCGAATGCCTGGCATTATTGGTGGTTGATTTCCGCCAATGCCGACAACGAGGGGCTTACGGATACATCCGGCAATCCCGCCAAGCGCATGTATGTGCTTGGGCAATGGAGCCGGTTTGTGCGCCCCGGTTATTATCGGATCGGTGTCAACGGCAATGCGCCGTCCGTTTTGATCACCGCCTTCAAGGATCCCAACTCCGCCATGTTTGCGGTCGTTGCGGTGAATACGAACAGCTACGATACCAATGCAATTTTCTATCTGCAGAGCTTTAGCGCCGCCACGGTGACTCCCTGGATTACCTCCAGCAGCCTCTCACTGGCCAGCCAGTCGGCAGTGGCTGTAACCAGCGGCTCATTCACCTATACGCTGCCAGCCATGAGCGTCGTGACTTTCGTCGGGCAAGGCCAAACCAATCTGGCTCCAACCGGCATCGCCCTCTCGAATTCTTCCGTGCCCGAGAACCAGCCCGCCGGCACGGCCGTCGGCACCTTCAGCACCACCGACCCGAACAGCGGCGATACCTTCACCTACACCCTGGTCAGCGGCACGGG